>Ga0315294_10000075_pt1 | contig 96262 bp, 78 predicted proteins | sample YL17G13_40_MG_FD_203626 | JGI IMG/M metagenome (GOLD analysis project Ga0315294, IMG submission 203626) | Sediment microbial communities from Yellowstone Lake, YNP, Wyoming, USA - YL17G13_40 | ecosystem: Environmental > Aquatic > Freshwater > Lake > Sediment | place: USA: Wyoming | collected... | reverse complement strand
TTTTGTCCACCTAAATTTCTTAAGAAAAGTCTTTGCTTTTTTGTCATTAGTCAATAATTTACTTAAGTCTAAGATATCCAATAAATTATAGTATATCTTAGTCCGTTTATGTTATCAATTCCCAAAATTAATATTCTTTCTCGCATTAAGAAGATTATTAACAACGTTCTGCGCGGCGAAATGAAAAGAATTTTAGCGAAAAAGCCATTGCCAACCGAAAAACAGGAAAAGATGGCGATTGGCTTTACCAAATATCGAATAAGAATTGAAAGAATGGAAGCCGCCGCTCACAAGCTTTTATGTGATATGAATGTCGCTACTCCTTTGTTTTCGCTTTACAAAGATTTTACCCGAGAATGTTATCAGGCACTAAAAAAATATTACGGCAAAGAACCAGAGAAGTTGAGTAAAACCTTAATTGACTTAACGGACCGTTGGCGAGAAGAAGGCTTAAAACAAGAAGTATTATTGAAGCTAAAAGATAAAATTATTTTGACTTTCACTGAAATGAGATTGCGACGAATGGTCTAATATCGCACTATTAAAAAAATTAAGCGGCATTGAATTTTTCTATTGACAATAATTTGAAAATTGATACAATATTATCAGCTTCCCTGTTAGGAGGCTTATATAGTCTCTTTAATAATAAGGGAGCCGTTAATCGGCTCCCTTCAATTTTTAGATTCTAAATCCAAATTAAGATAATTAGCTCTACCGACGGCAGCACCGATTGATATTCTTAACGAAGTGAAGTTTTAATAATCGACTGGGAGGTTGTTCGCGCTGGCTGACCTTTTGCGTTATTAAGCAGCTAATTAGTAGAATTCTTCAATTAACTTCTTAAATTTATCGGTAGGAATTTTTTGTTCAACTAATGGTATTTCTTTAATGGCTGGCAACTGTTCATCAAAACTTTTTCGAGTGCCCCGATAAATGATTCCAATCGGAATCCTATCGCCCCATTCCATGCTTTTTTGTAAAGCCAGACTTTGATTGGTCGGATCGTATTTGGGGTCGTCGTTAACTTTATAAATTCGATATTTATACCACTTAAAAGTATTCACTTTATTAAAAGTAACACAGGGCTGTAAGATATCGACTAAGGAAAATCCCTTGCTTTTGATTGCTTCTTTAATCAGTGAAGCCAAGTGTTTTATTTCACCGGCAAATCCGCGCGCCACAAAACCGACATTCATAATTATGGCTAATGCTAAAGGATTGGTAGCCGGTGAAAGGGCACCAAATGGCGTGGTTTTAGTGATGAAACCCAAATCACTGGTAGGCGAAGCTTGCCCTTTAGTCAGACCATAGATTTGATTGTTGTGCACAAGATAAGTTAAATCAATATTTCGCCGCAGAGCATGCAGGAAGTGATTACCGCCTTCGCCATAGGCATCGCCATCACCACTCACCCCAATTACGGTTAATTTGTGATTGGCAATCTTAGCCGCAGTTGCTACCGGTAAAGTTCTGCCATGCAATCCATTAAAAGTATTACATTTGACATAATGGGGCAATTTTGCCGCTTGACCAATACCGGAAACAATCAGAACTTGATACGGCTCCAAATTCGATTCCGCCAAAGCCTGCTTTACTGCCTCGAGAATTCCAAAATTGCCGCAACCCGGGCACCAGGCAATCGGGTCCTTACTTTCGTAATCGGCTAATTTTGTCATAGTTAACTAACCATTTCAATTCGGCGCAGCAGCTCTTGTATGGAAAATGGACGACCGTCATACTTTAGAATTTTATCGGTGATTTTTATTCTCGTCTCAGCGGTCATTAGTCGGGATAACTGACCGGTGGCATTATTCTCAACCGTAAATATTTTACGGCTAAAACCCAATTGTGCCATCACCGACTCACGCGGGAAGGGATAGACTTCACTAATATGAAGCATCCCGATTTTCATTTTCTTTTCTTGCAGAATATCAATCGCCTCTTTTAACACCCCGAAAGTCGAACCATAACATACCAACATTGTTTCCAGGTTATCTTCCGGATAAGTATAGCAAGAACCGAACTCATGCCGAATTGTCTCAAGTTTCTTTAATCGTTTTTCGACCATTGCCTTTCGTATTTCAGCCGATTCGGTAATATGTCCCTCTTCGGTATGCTCGTCGCTGTCGGCACAGACTACCTGATTTCGCAGCCCCGGATAAATGCGGGGGGAAATTCCAGTTTCGGTAATTTTATACTTTTGATAAGTATAAGCAGGTTGATTTAGCCATTTATTTGTTGCATCATATCGTTCAATTGCAATTTTCTCCAAATCGAAAGAATCAACCGTCCAGTAAGAATCATTGAAATGCTGGTCAGTTAAGATTAATACCGGAATTTGATACTTCTCGGCAAAATCGAATGCCTTATTTGTCAGGCTAAATGCCTCCTCCGGTGTACCTGGAGTGAAGACGATTCTCGAAAATTCGCCGTGTCCAGCGTGTACGGCAAAAAGTAAATCACCCTGTTCGGTTCGAGTTGGAAAACCAGTGGCAGGACCTGGTCTTTGGCCAAGGGCAATAACGATCGGCGTTTCGGTCATTCCGGCCAAACTAAGTCCTTCAACCATTAACGCAAAACCACCCCCCGAAGTTGCGGTCATTGAACGGACACCAGCAAAAGCCGCCCCAATTATCATATTAATTGCCGCAATCTCATCTTCAGACTGCTCAACTACGATATTAAATTCTTTAGCTCTGTTAGCCACGTATTCCATGATTGGCGTTGATGGTGACATCGGATAACCAGCATAAAACTTAAGACCGGAACAAATTGCCGCTAAACCAATGGTTTCGCTGCCCGAGATTAACATTCGTTTCTGTCCCTTGGGTTTTAGCCCTATTTTACAAGGACATTCCCGATGAAAATTGCTCTGGGCATAATCAAACCCAGCTCGCGCACTGGCGACATTTCGTTTAACGACCTCCATCCCTTTCGGCGCAAATTCTTCTTTTAAAATATTATAAAGCGAATCAATCGGATAACCGGTTAATTGCATCAAAGCGCCCAAGGCAACCGTGTTAATCATGATAACATCTTTTCCGTAATCTTTGGCTAATTTTTCTAACGGCATCGGAAACAGATTCATTCCCGTTGCATCAAATTTCACTTTATCTTTATCAAATATAATAACACCCTTATCGACCATCTCATTCTTGTGCAAATTTACCGTCTCTTCATCGAGGGCAATCAGAACATTCACTTTTTCCGAAGGACAGTAGACCGACACATCACGGATGCGGATTTGGGAACAATTATGACCGCCCCGGATGCGAGACATAATATCCTGGTTAATAAATGCATAGTAGCCACCGCGGGCGAAAAGTTTACCCAAAGTATAAGAGATGGATTGCATTCCTTGACCAGCTTGACCACCTATCTTTATCGTCACATCAGTCACGAATAATGGTAATTTAACCAACTTCATTGTCAAGGTTATCGAAAGTACTTAATAATATAAATTTTATTCTTTTTTTCCACTTCACACCGGTAGTAAAATTTTTGCGGTTCATTGATAACCAGCCGATTTAGCATAACAAAATCACTCGGAATCATTATCTTTTTAAGTTCGGACATTTTTTCGAGCGAAAACCATTGCCCATTACCTTCGACCGATGGTTTTATTTCAAAACTTAAAGGCTTCAATTGACAGATATGCAGAAGATAATACAATCGGGTATTTTTATTCAAGTGAAGTATCTCCGTGACAACTCCGCACAACTTCAACCATTTAGTCTTAATGTAACATTCTTCAAATAACTCACGAATTATTGCTTCATCCAGATGTTCGCCAAAATGAACCTTACCTCCCGGCATTCCCCAAAATCCAATAAATGGCAAAAAGTTTCGTTTGATAAGAAGCAGGCGTTTCTGATTGATTACTGCGCCGAGCACAACCGGCATCGCATTTATTGACCGCTTCGTCTTAGATTTCATTCTGCAAGAATACACCAATTTTAAAATAGGTCAATCCTTTTGGGTTTTAATTCTATTGACAAAGCTTAAACTTAATTTAAACTAACATAAAGGAGTATTACATGAAAGTGATTTATGCTTGGATAGCTTTATTATTGATTGTCATTGTTTTTGTTGGGTTATTTATTATTCAATTTTACACTATGCCCGTTCCATCGAGCAAAACCGAATTACCCAGGTTGCGGACGAATCTTGCTGAAAAATATGAAAAACGTGCCGATTTATTATCGGATAGTGCGATAGCGATAGCAAATCGTTTAAAAACGATTCAGGGTACATTGACCCCCGAACAGGAAAATAAGATCAATCGTATTCTATACCGTGCTAAAGAACTCAAAGCCAATGCAACTAAAATTAAAAGTAAACGTATAAACGCAACCGAATCAAGCGAAATTCTTAATACCTGTAATGTAATTTACGGTGAGGCTAGTTCCATCTGCAAACAATTAAATCCCAAAACTACAAAATGAACTATCTTTAAAATGGTTCTATACAAAGACGCTGGCGTCGACATTGATACTAACCGCCGAGTTAAACAAAAAATCAAACAATTAGCCCGAACTACTTTTTCACCGAGAGTTCTATCGGAGATTGGTTTATTCGGTTCACTTTACCAATTAACCGACTATAAGAAACCGGTTCTATCGGCAAGTTGTGATGGCGTTGGAACAAAACTACTCATTGCCTCAATGATGAATAAACATAACACAGTTGGTGAAGACCTGGTAAATCATTGCGTCAACGATATTTTAACCTTAGGTGCTAAGCCACTTTTCTTCTTAGATTACATCGCCTATAGCAAATTGTCACCAAAAATAATCAAACAAGTTCTCCAAGGTTTGGTTCGAGGCTGCCGAAACAATAACTGCGCTTTAATCGGAGGTGAAACTGCCCAGGTGCCAGGAATTTATAAACCGGGTGAGTATGATTTGATCGGTTTTATTGTTGGTGTTGTGGAAAAAGAAAAGATAATTGATAGTAAAAAATTAATACCGGGTGACATCCTCATCGGTCTACCTTCGACCGGACTACACACCAACGGTTATTCATTAGCAAGGAAGATATTCTTTGAAGTCAAAAAATTTAGAGCAACTGACCGGATTAAGGGTTTGCACAAAAACATTGGGGACGAATTACTGAAAACCCATCGTTCTTATTATCCACCCCTCTATCCACAACTCGGCGAAATCAAAGCATTAGCCCATATCACCGGCGGCGGCTTTTATGAAAATATCAAAAGGCTATTACCCAAAAACATTTCATGTGTGATTAATAAGAACTCCTGGAACGTTCCAAAAATATTTCAACTCATTCAAGAATATGGTGATATTCCAGAAAATGAAATGTATCGGGTATTTAATATGGGAATCGGGATGGTCGTTTTTGTTAACAATGAATCAGCACCCAAGCTACTAAAAAAATTGAGTAGCAGTGTTGTAATCGGTGAAGTAGTTAAAGGAAATTTTGGGGTAAAAATTCGCTAAATTTAAGTCCCCTGTCCTACCTATCGATTAATTACCTTGTTTGAGTTCAGCCCCGCGGATGAAATGTTTTATACACTTCTTTTAAATATCTTCGGTCAATATGGGTATAGATTTGGGTGGTAACAATATTAGAATGACCTAACATCTCCTGTACGGCTCGCAAATTTGCCCCACCTTCTAAGAGATGAGTGGCAAAGGAATGACGAAATGTATGGGGAGTAACCCGCTTTGTTATTTTTACTCTCTTCAAATATTCCCGAAGGATTTTCCAGAAACCCATTCGAGACATTCTTTGGCCACGATAATTGAGAAATAAATACTCAGATGCTTTGCCTTTTAAGAGTTTGTTGCGTGCCAACTGCAAATAATCTTTTATCGCTTTAATTGCTAATTTGCCCAAAGGGACAATTCGTTCTTTACTCCCTTTGCCAAAAACACGAATAAAACCTTCGGATAAAGATATATCGCTTAATCGTAGCGATAGCAATTCAGAGATTCTTACCCCGGTTGCATAAAGCGTTTCAAACATTGCCCAGGCACGATAATCTTTGACACTTCGCCCCTGGTCTTTAGATTGAGTAGAATTTATAATATCTACAATTTCATTAACGGTAAGAACTGAAGGTAATTTCTTTTTAACCTTTGGTAATGCAATATCTTCGGTTGGGTCATTGTTTATGATGCCTTCTGAAACTAAAAAACGAAAGAACATTTTAAGTGAACTAATCTTGCGCGCAATCGAAGCACTTGCTAATCTTAAAGAATTAAGGGCTGATATATAATTCCGAATGTCCTTAGAACTCAGTTTATCAATTTTGACTTCATTCCCTTTGGTAAAGAGAGAAAAAAATTGACGCACATCCGCAATGTAAAATGATGTTGACATCTTGGTCAGGCTCCGCTCGACCATAAGGTAATTACCAAAACGGTCAAGCCGAGATTCTACTTTTGTTAATTGCTGCTTAGCTAACTTCATCTTTGGTCACAATCGTATCTTTGCGGAAGTTCTTATCATCCGGATTTGGATAATCAACATTGTAATGTAGACCTCTCGATTCTTTACGTCGTGATGCACATCTGGTAATCAATTTGGCGATAATCAGCATATTTTTAAGTTCCAAAAACTCGTGAGCTAAGATTTCTTTCGATAATTTAGTTTCAACCTCTAATTCAATCGCCGCGATTTCTTGTACGGCGTTTTTGAGTCCTTGATTAGAGCGAACTATTCCAGTATTATCCCACATTGTTTCTCGCAGCCTTAACACTAATTCTTCAATTGCTTTCTTTTCGCGGTCATTAAGGTGAAACCATTTTATCCGATTTGGCGCGTAACAACTAATCAAGAAATCATCATTTTGACTCCGGTTTGGAAAAGATAAGTTGCGGTATTTCTGTCGGCATCGTTCTGACGCACTTTCGGCGAAAAACAAAGCTTCCAATAAAGAATTGGAAGCAAGCCGATTTGCTCCGTGCATCCCGGAACTGGCACACTCACCAGCGGCAAATAGTCGTTTGATATTAGTCTCACCCCACACATTAATTTGAACGCCGCCACACACATAATGAGCAGCTGGAACAACTGGAATTTTATCTTTGGTAATATCGATGCCGAACTTCAGGCAGGTACTATAGACATTAGGAAAGCGCGTTCGGATTTGCCCCGGGTCAAGATGGGTAACATCCAAAAAAACATAATCCTCGTGCCGTTTCTTCATTTCGGCATCAATTGCTCTTGCCACAACATCTCTTGGTGCTAAAGACCCTAGCTCGTGATACTTTTCGACAAAAGTTTTGCCATCCTGAGTTTTAAGAATCCCGCCCTCACCTCTAACCGCTTCCGATATGAGAAAGGAACGCCCGTTAATCTTTTTACCGAAGAGTGAAGTAGGATGAAACTGAATAAATTCCATATTCGCGATTCGGTTACCAGCTCGAAATGCCATCGCAATACCATCGCCGGTAGCAATTGGGGGATTGGTCGTGTGGAGATAAACACGACCAATTCCGCCCGTCGCTAATAACGTCGCTTTGGCAAATAGTTTGAAAATGCTTCCGTTTGCATCAACCACAATTGCCCCCGAACATTCTCCTTCTTTAACTAAAAGATCACAGGCAAAATGATTTTCAAAAATTTGCAGTTTATTCTTACTTCGTGCTGCCCTTATCAGTCCTTTTTCAAGTTCAACACCGGTTTGATCCTGGCAATGAACGATTCTCCTTCGAGTATGTCCGCCCTCTTTACCTAAATCAAAATGGAGTTTTCCCGCCGTATCATGATAAGTAGAAAATTTTATTCCAATTTCGAATAACTCTTTTACTAATTTCGGACCGTTTTCAACCACCTTTTTAACAATTTCTTTATGGGCTAATCCCGCACCTGCTTTAATTGTATCATTAATATGAATTTCGACGGTATCGTTTTCCCCCATTACTGCCGCAATGCCGCCTTGCGCGTAATTAGTGTTCGATTCGGTATCTTCTTTTTTGGTTACCAGTGCCACAGTGCCGAAATCAGCCACTCGAAAAGCAAACCAAAGCCCAGCAATTCCTGAGCCAATAACTAAGAAATCAGTCTTAATTTCATGAGCTGTCATATCCTTTTACTAAAGAGAGATTATTTTAATTTGTAGAATAAATACAAGTAGTGAATTAGTATTTCGGTTAAGAGATAAAACTTGATTGTCTGGTTGCTAATAATTAATGGATTTCAATTGTAATGATTACATGCCTGGACCGGCGCCTCCACCACTACCAAATCCGGAGAGAATTGACATGTAAGGTTGGATGACCGCAATAATCAAGAATATGATTCCGACCCCCATGACAAGAATTAGCACCGGCTCAATCATTCCGGTTAAATTCTTTACCGCATATTCTACTTCGCCGTCATAATAGTCAGAAATCTGTTTTAACATATCGTCAAGTGCGCCGGACTCTTCACCAGTCGCAACCATCTGAACCACCATTGGTGGAAACACGTTGGATTCCCGCATCGGAGCGGCAATCCCTCGGCCCCGTCGTACACTTTCTGCTACTTTATCTATATGCTGGGAAATATAAGCATTACCGGTCGTTTTGGCAACTAAACCAAGACACCGTAGGATCGGTAAACCGGTTCGGTCCAGCGTTTCAAACATCCGTGAGAATCGAGACATCGTCATCTTATACAGAAGTTGGCCGAAAATTGGTATCTTGAGTTTACTTCGGTCCCACCATATTTTACCATCTCCGGTACGGGTAAATAAAAAGAACATAGCACCAGCTACCCCAATTATCATTAATCCGAGAAACCAATACTTCTGGGCAAAACCCACTCCCGTGACGAGAATTTTGGTCGTCATGGGCAGTTTACTGCCGGTTGATGTCAAAATACCAATAAACTTAGGCATAACATAAGTAGCCAGTACGATAGCGGCAACTACAAAACCAACCCCGAGAATCGCCGGATAACGCATTGCCGATTGAACGTCGCTTCGCAGTTTGCGCTCGTGCTCTAAAAGATCCGCAAGTCGTGCCATAATTTCGTCCAACACACCACCCGTCTCGCCAGCCCAAATCGAGTTGACAAAAAGTTCATTAAAGATTCTCGGGAATTTTGACATCGCTACGGATAAGGAAGCTCCTCCCATCAAATCTTTCCGAATCGCATCTAATGCATTGGACAACGCCTTACTTCTGGTCTGGGATTGCAAAGCACCGATCGCTGACAGCATCGGTAGCCCGGCTTTATGCAAAGCAACAAATTGGCGAGTAAAATTGACCAAATCAACCGACTTAACCCGTCCTCCCAATATCCCGCCAACACCAGGCATCGATACGGCGGCTCTTTTTACTTCCGTGATCGCCATTGGCACATAACCATAAGTATCGAGTCGCTCGACAATCGTGTTAGCATCGGTGCCCTCTAAAGTACCGGTTAAAACTTTCCCATCTCTATCTTTTACTTTATAGCGATATAAGGGCATAATACTTCCTTTCTCTAAAAGCTATATCATTTCGTCTGATTAAACGCAATGATTCGATTTAAGCCAACCCCTGTTCCACTTAGAATTACGGTAACTATAATCATTAAGTTTGAAGAATTCCTCTGTACTACTCAATCCTTTCGGCTTCTCTCATTATTTCTTCCATAGTGGTCATTCCAGCCAGAACTTTTTCTATACCGTCCTCCCAGAGTACCTTCATACCACCCTCTCGAGCCAATGCTCTTACCGCACTGGTTGGTGGTCGAGTGACTACTAAATCCCGAATCCGGTCTTCCATCTTCAACACTTCAAAGATACCAATTCTTCCGACATAACCACTATTTCGACATCTCTCGCAACCTTTCCCGCGATAGAACTTTGTTTTAGCCGGCAGCCCGAGGTCTCGCAACAACTCTTCGGGCGGATCGTAGGGTTCTTTACATTTCGAACAGATTGTTCTGATCAATCGCTGGGCAATCGTTCCTTCGATCGCAGAGGAAACCAAAAATGGCTCAACTCCCATATCAATCAAACGGGTAATCGTTCCTGGTGCATCATTAGTATGAATGGTGGAAAAAACCAACTGACCGGTTAATGCGGCGCGGATTGCCACACCAGCGGTTTCACCGTCACGAATCTCACCGATAAAAATCACATCCGGGTCTTGACGCAAAATGTGACGCAGTCCAACCAGAAAGGTGAATCCGGCACGGAGATTTACTGAAGACTGGCAAATTTTATCAATATCATATTCCACCGGGTCTTCAATCGTAATGATGTTCTTCTCGGTACCACGCATTTCATTCAAAATAGCGTAAAGGGTGGTAGTCTTACCACTTCCGGTTGGTCCCGTGATAAGAATAACTCCGTGTGGCTTAGCGATCATACCTTTCACGCGGTCTAAAGTGGTTCCGCTGAATCCCAACTGGTCTAAGGAAAGTAATCGGATTCGGTCCAAGATACGCATGACCACCGTTTCACCGTAGGTAGTCGGGAAGGTCGAAACACGGAAGTCAATTTCACGACCATCGACAATTGCACCGTAACGACCGTCTTGCGGTACTCTCTTTTCGGCAATATTCATTCGGGACATAATCTTAATTCTTGATACCACGGCTAATTGCAGTGCTTTTTTGGGGGCCACGATTGGATGTAGAATTCCGTCGATTCGGAATCTTACTGTAAGTCCTTCACGGGTTGGCTCAATATGGATATCACTCGCCCGGTCACGAACCGCACGGATAATCAGTTGGTTAACCCAACGCACTACCGGTGCTTCCGAAGCTAATTCTTCGAGTTTACCTGGTGCCATATCGCCTTCGGGCGTTGCCATAGTACCTTCGGCGTCTGGTTCCAATGTTGTCACTTCCGGTTCATCCGGAATATCGGGTACTTCTTTTGCGGTATAATATTGGTTGAGAACTTGATACAGATCGATTTCCCGACAAACCATTGGTTCAATTTCCATCCCCGTCATCCTTCGCACCTCATCAATCACGAAAATTTCACCGGGATCCACCATCGCTACCGCCAAAGAATTACCGGAACGGAAAAGTGGACAAATACGATTAGTTCTTAAAAATGGCTCCGGGAACATAGTTAGAACATCAGGGTCGACCCGAAAGTTCGCCAAATCCACATAAGGCACACCATATTTTTGTTCTAAGGCATATGCTGCATTTTCTTCGGGCATAATCTTCCTCCTTACCAAATTTTAGAATTCAAAAACTTAGCCTCTTTGATAATTGACCGCATTTTTGTATCCTTTATCGCATCTATCATCTATATTATAAGCAATTCTCATAATTTGTCAACCTTTTTTTCTACTAAGCTAAGTTAATTTAATAACTTTATCTACTTATAAATATACAAAATGTATTTTATAATTCAATACTTTTATTATTTAAATTTTCAATTATCTATTCCTTGACAACTTCTTATTCTTGATTAAATTTAGATACTTAATGCTCATAAATAATGCCCAAAATCTTTGTAAAGAAACGGGAGCAATCGATTGAAACTCCTTGTCATAGGTAGCGGTGGTCGAGAGCACGCCCTAGTTTGGAAATTTAGTCAGAGTAAAAATGAATTATATTGTGCGCCCGGTAATGGTGGAATTGATAACTTAGCACAATGTATAAAAGTTAGCTCTGAGGACATTCAATCGCTTCTTAAGATCGCAAAGAAATTAAGGGTAGATTTAGTGGTGGTCGGTCCTGAGGCACCGTTAGTTTCCGGCATAGCTGATGAATTTCAAAAACACAAAATACCAATTTTCGGGCCACGAAAAGAAGCGTCACGTCTTGAAGGCGAAAAAGCTTTTGCTAAAGAACTAATGCGTAAGTATAATATCCCGACTGCTCGGTTCGAGCTTTTTACTAATGAAAAAACAGCAAAAAAATATGTTGAAGCAACCGGTACCCCGATTGTCATCAAGGCATCTGGTTTAGCGGCGGGGAAAGGCGCAATAGTCTGTTTGACCAAAGAAAATGCATTCGCGGCGATCGAACGGGCATTAGTACAAAAAGAATTCGGTAAAGCCGGTGAAACAATCGTAATCGAACAATTTCTTAAAGGCGAGGAGGCATCAATCATCGCCCTAACTGATGGCAAAACGATTAAAACACTTATTTCCTCTCAGGACCATAAAGCATTATTTGATAACGATGATGGACCAAATACCGGTGGGATGGGTGCCTATGCACCAGTACCTTTGGTAACTAAAGAATTAGATAAAGAAATCCATTCTAAAATCTTTAATCCGCTCTTAACTGCATTACAAAAAGAAGGAATTGAATACTGTGGTGTTATTTATGCTGGTATTATTGTTACTGAACAGGGTCCTTATGTACTTGAATTCAATTGTCGTTTTGGCGACCCTGAAACCCAAGTAATTTTACCTCTTTTAAAATCAGATTTAACCGAAATAATATTGGCGGCGATTAATGGCAAATTAAAGGATATCGACCTTATTTGGCGAGACGATTATGCCCTTTGCGTAGTAGCGGCATCGGGTGGTTATCCTGGAAAGTACGAAAAAGGTAAAGAGATAACCGGCGATTTGCTTAATCGTAACGACATTGCAATATTTCATGCCGGCACCGAAAAAAGGAACGGTAAAATATATACTACGGGTGGTAGAGTATTAGGGATCACCGGCATCGGCAAGACTCTATCCAAAGCAAAAGAAAAAGCTTACCAGGCATTACAACAAATAAAATTTGATGGTATCCACTACCGAACCGATATCGGTGATAAAGGAATCTACCGAATTGAAAAAAATTAAACTAAAAGGCAAAATCAACCAATCGGCTGTAAAAAAAGCAGCTAATGCTATAGCCGAAGGTATTGTCCTTTTACCGACCAAATACAACTATGTCTTAGTCAGCAATGACCCGAAACGATTAAATTCAGTAAATCAAGATTCGCTTTTAATCTTAAATGAGCGTCAAAAATTAGAACCGACAAAATTTATCTCAAAATCTGATATCGAAATGGATTCCTTAACTGAAATAGCCCAAAAAGTTATTCAACAATTTACGCCCGGACCACTGATTGCTTACCTTCGGCAAAAGGAACTGTCATCCAACCAAAATCCTTCGAACGCGGAAGAAAAAATCGGCATTAGAGTATCAAATTCTCAGTTGATTAACGATCTTTTAGCACAATCAAAAAATCCACTTTATTTTATTGAAGTCGAAAAAACCGAGTCTAATATCTTGGATTCTGAGTGGTTAAGAACAAATGAGAACAATATTGTACTTTATTTAGAAAGAGAAATTGCAAACTATTCAAATTCAACTGTTATTGACCTAACGACCTCGGAACCAAAAATTCTTAAAAAAGGTTTCCTGCCAATCCTGGAAATAGAGCAGGTTTCAGGCAGACGCTTAAAAATTGGGAAAGACGTTTATTTTTCCGTTCTCTTTGTCTGCTCGGGAAATTCTTGTCGAAGTCCAATTGCTAAAGGGATTTTAGAAAAGATGTTTGAGAAAAAGAATGTTTTCGTTTATTCGGCTGGCACCATTGCTCAGAAAGGAATTTTACCTTCTGAATTTGCCGTCATTGCGGCTAAAAAATATGGCGCCGATATTAGTCATCACCTCTCCTCCCCCCTCACCAAAGAACTGATTAATGATGCTGACTTAATTTTAGTTATGTCCCCCAAACATAAAGACAATGTGATTGAACTTGTGCCCGAAGCAAAATCCAAAACATTTCTTTTGCGTGAATATGCTTTTGGCATCAACGAAGAAGTTGAAGACCCGGTTGGTGCGCCATTAGCAGTATTCGAGAAGGCTGCCGCGGTAATTAACGAAAACTTAATAAAAGTAGCCGAAGATATTAAGGACCGGTTGAATTAGTGCAGAAGACAAGAGCAACTTTGATTTCAGCGAATGGAAAGATACGATTTCAACGGTAATAACGGTTTAACAGCATCTTCGTAATCGTCAACAATCGCTGTAATCATCTCAAATTGAAAGGAGTAAAATGGATTATTTTTTAACTGACGAGCAAAAAGAAATAAAAAATTTAGCTAGAAAAATATCCGAAGAAAAAGTTAAACCAATCCGTGCCCAGCTCGATGAAAAAGGCGAATTCCCTCATGAACTGATGAAAGAATTTGCCCGAGCCGGATTTTTAGGTGTCTATATTCCAGAAGAGTATGAAGGCGGCGGCGGCGGCGTTTTTGAGATGTGCTTAGTGGTAGAAGAAATTTCACGTATCTGCGGTGGGGTTGGAGTTTGTTACGCCGCTAATGGTCTTGCTGCTTATCCGATAATTCTCGCGGCAAATGAAGAACAGAAAAAACGAATCCTGCCCAAAATGGCGTCGGGTGAATGGATTGGCGCTTTTGGTATCACCGAACCCAATGCCGGTTCGGATGCTTCCGGTACTGAGACCACGGCGAAAAAAGATGGTAACCATTATGTTTTGAATGGCACAAAATGCTTTATAACCAATGGCGAAGTGGCTCATCTCTATACGATAATCGCCGCTACTGACAAAACCAAAGGAGGTAGAGGTCTTTCGGCATTTATTGTGGAAAAAGGCACACCAGGATTTAAGTTTGGTCGGCATGAAAACAAATTAGGTATTCGAGCTAGTATCACAACCGAACTAATATTTGAGGACTGCCGAATTCCGATCGAGAATCGAATTGGAGCGGAAGGTGCTGGTTTTGTCATTTCGATGCGCACCTTTGACCGAACTCGTCCGGGCGTTGGTGCTCAAGCCTTAGGTATTGCCCAAGGTGCATTGGAAGCTGCAACTGGACATGCTCAAACCCGGATACAGTTCGGCGCACCGATTTCGGCGCTTGAGGGAATTCAATTTATGCTGGCGGATATGACAACTAAAATTGAAGCAGCTCGAGCTTTAGTTTATGCGGCAGCTCGATATGTTGATTCTGGTGCTAAAGATATTGCTGGTTATTCTTCGATGGCGAAATTATTTGCCTCGGATATTGCAATGGAAGTGACAGTTGATGCAATACAGGTTTTAGGTGGTTATGGTTATATGAAAGACTATCCGGTTGAGAAGATGATGCGTGATGCTAAAATTACCCAGATTTATGAAGGTACAAACCAGATTCAAAGATTGGTAATTGCCCGAGAATTACTAAAAGGCAAATTATTCTAAACGAAAATTGATAATTAATAATCAAAGATAACCATAGGTAAAGTCTAACTGTTAAAATAGCAGAGAAAACAGAGCTATTTGGTTACAAAAGTATATTTTAGTACACCAAAAATCGAGTCAAAAGTTTACCTAACTTTTTAGTTTTAACGCTTATATTAAATTTCTTCGCTAGGTGGGGGAAAAAGCAGACTGGCAATATTGGTAGCGGATTAGTGACGGCTACTTCAGTGGATCGGGAAAGACTTAATGGATTGCTCACGAGGTCGCTCGGGGTATTGCTCAGGAATCATTTCACCCAACCCCTTGTAACAGGTACATGGACTTTATCGGTTTTATACGAACTACCGGGATTCTTTCGACAAGATTATTGTCGATGAAAATCGCGATCTTGACTTTTCATACTTACTAAGTAAAATGCTTATCGATAACTTAGAGTTTTATGTTCTCTAAGCCAGAAAAAGTGAAAATATAAAAAGAATGTTTTAAATTAGGAGGAAATAATGCCATTACCAAAAAGGAGACATTCTAAACAAAGAGGACGGAAAAGAAGGACCCATTGGAAATTAACCGCACCCAATATTATTGAGTGTCCGCATTGCCATCATCCTAAGTTGCCCCATCGAGTATGTCCAAATTGTGGTTATTATGCCGGCAAAGAGATTATTGTAATCGATAAAGAGAAAAAGACTTGATGAAAATCGCCCTAGATGCCATGGGCAGCGACAATGCGCCTGCGGTTGAGTTAGAAGGCATTCTTTTGGCTTTAGAAGAAAATCAAAACCTGCAAATTGTACTGGTTGGTCAAGAAGAGCTTCTGCGCGGTGCAAACGAAAAGTTTTTAGAAAGAATAGAAATTCTACCGGCACCTGATGTTGTAACGATGCATGAGTCTCCTACCGATGCCCTAAGGAATAAGCGGAATTCCTCGATTGCGAAAGGTATCGAACTACTAAAAAATAATAAAATCGATGGCTTTGTCAGTGCCGGGAATACCGGTGCCGTAATGGCTTTTGCCCTTTCGATTCTCCAAAATATTCAAGGTGTGCATCGCCCGACTTTAGCCACATTCTTTCCAACCTTAAGAGGAACTGCTTTAGTCCTCGATGTTGGGGCTAATGTCGATACTAAACCAATCAATCTTCTCCAATTCGCGATAATGGGTTCGATTGTTGCCAGTCATATCTTAAAGAAAGCTAACCCGACCGTCGGTCTGTTAAATATTGGGAAGGAACCGCAAAAAGGGAATGAACTCACTCAATCAAGCTTTAAACTTTTAGAAAATAGCGGTCTCAATTTTATGGGCAATCTCGAAGCAAATGATGTTTTTAAAAGCTCACCCGACGTTATCGTTTGTGACGGATTTGTTGGTAATGTGATGCTTAAATTTGGGGAAGGAATGGTCGAAATAATTTCTGAAACATTAAAAGAATATTTGGCTTCGGAAACTAAATATCGAATGCGACGCTGGTTTTCCAAACCTGTGCTTAATGAATTCATCAGTCGCATGGATTATGAAGAACAGGGCGGCGCTCTGCTTTTAGGCATTCAAGGTGCGGTTGTGTGTGCCCATGGACGTTCTCGACCCAAAGCAATAAAGAATGCAATAAATACTGCGATTTTTTATTCCCAAGAACAGATCGCTTTACATATACAAGAAAAATTTGCTCAAATTAGTAAACATTAATGAATCGAACAATTAAATATATTACGAACGTTTCAGTCATTCTATTATTTACTCTTATTCTTGTTTCCTGCGACAATTCTCCGGTTGGATTTGACCAATTAGATCGGAATTTAACCGAACCGGTATCGCACGAATTTGCCCCTCGTGACTCCGCTTGCTACGAGAAATATGTTACAAATGGCGCAAGCACTAATTTAATTTTGGGCAAGAATCAAGAATATGAATCAAGAGTACTCATGATGTTCCCTTTGGCTGATTCAGCGCTTGATTCGCTCACTGAAGTAAGACTGGTTCTTTATACGGAAACCCAGAAAAGCATCGCATTTAATATTTACATCGTTTTACAAGAATGGCAGGAAAAAGGTGTTACTTGGCGGCGTACCGATTCAGCTGGTTATTGGTTGAACTCGGGCGCTGATTTTTCCGTTACGAGTATTGGTAATGGGATGATTGCCGCTGATAGCACAGTTATTATCCTGAATCATATCGACAGTCTGGTCCGAAATGGTCATGGACTAATCTTAGTTCCTCAGGATACTGGATTCGCAATTTTATATTCGAATGAAACCAGTAAACAACCTAAGGTAGTTTATATGTATTCAGATAAAAAACGTAACTTCATTAGCTCGGCAGATGCCTCAATAATTGATACGGTTGACCTGCACCTTGGCAGAAACGACCTTTGGATTGGTGCCGGTTACGGGTACCACACTTATCTGAAATTCGCGGTCGATACCATTACCATACCGGAAAAAGCAACCATTGCTACTGCCGAATTAATTTTACATCCTGACCGCTCGTTTTTACTTACCGATACCGTAGAAATTGGTGTCCATCGTCTTTTCGAACCTTATCGTCAAGGACTCATAACACAGAAATTCAATCCGAATATTTCTACCAAAGCTCGTTTTACTAAAGCTGATACCGTAATCAAAATTGACCTCAAGAATTTGGTTCAATTCTGGAGTTTGAATCAAGATTCCAATTTTGGCTTTGTTTTAAATGGTCAGCCTGAATATTCGGACATCTTTCGAATTGAGTTAAAAGCTTTAAACGCTGATTCAGCCGAACGACCCCGACTAAAAGCCAGCTACATTTTACCACCCAAAGGAAGATTTTAAGTAATATGAAGCGATTTTTCCCTATATTATTTATATACATAGCATTTAGCTTATCACCAGCTCAATCTTTCTTTTCGATGCGTGGTTTAGGTGAAGAGATTATTAATACCGATGCGGTAATGACATCCTTAGGTAGTGCACTCACGCTATCCTACCAAAATCCCAGCTATCCGGTAATAAAAGAAAATATGGTCTTTGAAGCAGGAATAATCGGAAGTGGTATCTACGGCAAAGAGGCAAATCATCAACGTTTCATTGCCGACGCTCGACCCAATTATCTTAAAGGAATATTTGCTTTACCGCTTGGCTTTGGATTAGGCTTGGGATTATCCGAAAGGTTTAATCAGGATTTTGATATCTATTCTGATACGACGGCTCAATCTGGTTATCAACGCCATATTGTAGGTTATGGTGGTATTTATAGTTTTGGTGCAAGTGTATCCCGGTCGTTTTTTAAGCATGCCGCAGTAGGATTTGAATATAACCGAAATTTTGGCGTTGCCCAAGAAAGTTGGTTTTTTGAGGCATTGCCCGCAAGCAATATTACAACCGATACGGTGGCTACTAATTACCGAGGCGATGCTCTTAAGTTTGGTCTCAGTACCAGTATTTGGCACTTTAACCTTGGTGTACTTTATGAAAAGGATTTACCGATCTATATTGACAGTCGAGTTCTATCGCATGGCATTGTTGCCGATTCGGTTACTAATTTAAAGTTCGAATTACCACCCCGCCTTGGATTCGGATTATCGTTCCATCCGATTAATAAACTTACAGTTTGTCTCGATTATTTCCACCGTAATAGTGAAGACACAAAAATTGCCGACTCCTTAGGGATTATTTTTCGTAACAGCAATAAATATTCTTTAGGTTTTGCTTATCAATTAGATGAAAAATACACATTACGTATCGGTTATCGTAATTATGACTGGTATTTTGCTGACCGCTCGAATGAATTAATAAAGGAACAGGCAATTACTTTAGGCAGTGGGGTACCGATACCGAAATTCGGTGCATTTAATTTTGCTTTAGAACTAATCAATCGCAAAGGTGGTTCACTTACTGAAAATATTTGTCGATTGAATCTAACTTTACATTACGAAGAAGCCTGGAAAATACGAAAAAGACATTGGGGCTATTAAAAGATTCTAATGCCAATTAAAAAATGGTAGCCAGCCTTTAGGTTGCGTTCTTTTCGATATTACGCAGGCTTAAGCCTGGGCTACTAATTTCATAATATTTCTTAAGGATTTTAATCGCTGCAGTGATTCGCTTCTGATTATCTTTTTTAAAACTCCAAGGGCTTGCTCCAGAAGGATGAGGCAAAGGAATTATTGTTCGCCTTTCACCAAATACTTCTTTGATAAATTTTTTACCAACAACTTCTTCTAATTTAACTTTACCCAATAATTTCTCGATTGCTAACTTACCAATTGGAATTACTAATTCCGGTCGTAATAACTTAAATTCTTCTTCTAAGTATGGCGCGCAGTTACGCAGTTGTTGCGGATTTGGTTTAAGGTCTCTCCCTTCACTTGAACCAGGATAGCACTTCATCATTTGGGTAAAAAAAGAAAAATTCCGAAATTCTGCTTCGCCTACATTCGCTTCTTTTAGCCATTTGAACAGTCTTTTGCCAGCTGGGCCAATGAATGGTTTATCATATTTCAATTCCTTTTTTCCTGGTGCTTGACCAATCATCATCATCTTATTGCCGTATTTGCCGGCAAAGACGGCGTGACTATCTTTCGGCAAATCTTCGCATTTCTTACACCGTCTCATTCGCTTGGTTAGTCTATCAAAGGCTTTTTTATTCTTGACCATTAACTGTTAATCAATATAACTTTTGAACCATTTATTAATGACGCCCTTTACCGTATCATACCCACTATCAAAATAAATTGCTCCGATTATCGCTTCCAGTGTTTCCGCCAGGACTTTTGGTTCTTCGTTTGCCTTATGTTTTTTCTCACCGATGCCCAATTTAATAAACGGTCCGATTGAAAGTTGCTCGGCGATTTTCGCCAGAGCCTCTTCTCTTTCGAGTTTTTGTTTCTTGGTCGTAATCTCTTCTCTTGTTTTACTGCCCGATTGTATCAACAAATCAACCAATACCGCTTTTAACACTGCATCACCGAGCACCCGATATATCTCCTGGTCTTCACTATCTTGTTTCTGTTGTTTTTGTTCAAGCGCATAAGCCCTCCGGGTCAAGGCTCGATTCAATAAATCCTTATTAAGGAAAGAATACTTAAGGTTCTTTTCAATCATTATTCTCTTTTATAATCTCCTTTCAAAGTTAAATTGAGTTTATCAGCCTCCTTTTGACTTAACGCCTCGACAACTATGCTTTTAACCGGTTTGGTTGCCCCGTATTTCACCATAACTTTCTGGTCACGGCAGTCTGCATACTTAGCGGTCAAACCAGCCGCGATTTTAATTGATTGGTTGTTTTTAATTCCTTGCAATAGAGTAATCGGACTACCATGGTTTAGCACTTCGAAAACATAATCAGCCTTTTGCTTTCGGTTAAGTAAAATCTTATTCTCTAACTCATCTCTGCCCACAATTATTTTACTTCTATCGAATCGATAGTGCCGTCCAATTTTTAATAATAATACATCATTCCAGGTAACCTGCTTCTTATGTTTGAATAAATCGCATATTTTATTAGCAAATTGTTTAACGGTTAAAAGACATCCACCGGCTGGACAGGCGTATTCATCTATTCCTAAATTCTTGGCTAATTCAAATTGAACCTTCCGGCTCCTACCAGTTATTGCCAACAGCTTTTCACGGTCTACCCAATTCTTAATTTCAGGTTCAGTTATCGGCAGGTGTTTTGCTGACAGTGGTCGGAGAATCTTCCCTTCCAGGTTTGTTTCTTTTTCAATCTTTTTTAAGGCACTAAGATGTTGTGACATTGGTCTTTGACCAAGAACCTCGCCGGTTACAATGAATTTGGCTCCAACTTCTTTAGCGATTTCCTTTGCTTTCTTCAACATAAAAATCCGGCAGTCAATGCAAGGATTCATACCTGAACCATAACCGTGTTTTGGCTGGCGAATTATTTTCAGATAATCTACACCCTTGCTCACAATTTTGAATGGTATTCCAAGTTTTATTGCAGTATCTTTAGCAAAACATCTGCCTTGCTGGTCGCAGGTGCAAAAGGGTGAGGAGAATTTAACTCCGATAACGCTTATACCCTGCTCAAGCATTAATTTTACTGCTAACGACGAATCTAATCCTCCTGACATTAGGACAAGCGCTTTAATATTTTCCATATCCGCAATATTGAATTATAACCGGATTTCCATTTTTAGCTATAACTATATAAGTCAAAATTTGTCTATTATTCCTATGTTTAAATGCCTTGGTTCTATCCTTCATGATTGTACAATGTTGTGTTTATCCGTGTCTATCAGTGGTTAAATAATTCCTGGTAAAGTTACATCATTTCATAATAAGAAAACCAAACATCTTCGGATCGTAGCTGATTGGGACTTGCCAATCAATACTACTATTAAATCGTTTTTGTTTCCGCCGGAAGTTTAATGACCATTGTTGACCCGGTTTAGCAATTGTTTCAAATTGTGCCAATGGAATTCTCGCCTCGATGCTCCAAAAGTTTGTGCCTTTCATTGTCTTTACCTCATAAGTTCCGTTCCAAACTCGGTTAGCATCAAATTGACCGTCTGGTCGAAATTTTATTTTTTGGTCAAATACGGTTCCCAGAGGATTAAAATAAATTTGATAGACAATTCCCTTTGTGATATCTGGACAGAAAAAGTAACCGACACAATCTTCGCCGTAAACTGCTCCATCTCGTTCGGTTACTTTGGCAAATATCGAATCAATCTTAGATTTTTTACAATGCGCTGCGACATAAAGGTTATTTTCATCATAAGCGAAATAGAAATAAGCCGAATCAATCTTTATCGGACCGCCATTTGGCGCAAACAACCTGGAAATCGGTTTCTGCCAAATCGGCTCTGATATTTTTCCGTCAATGATGGGTGGTTTAGTTGCCTTGTAACAATATGCCTTACGCGCAACTGGTAAAGTCATTTTAACCGGATAAGTTTTATCTTTAGCATAAGAGAAGCGAGTGGTCAGCGTTGGAACTGGATATAATTTCCCTTTACTTTTAACTTTGAATTTAACCTTTGTACTTTCACCTTTCGCAACTTTTATCGGCAGACTTTTTGGGTCAATTGACCAGCCTTCGGTTAAGTTCCAATTCAAAGTGTCTTCAAGTATCTGGTCAGAGCTTAGATTCTTAATTTTTATGACAAATGCCGTTTCCGAAGCAGTAAGGTCATCGTTAATTAAAACCGATTTCTCGAAGTCTAAGCCGTCACGTTCTATTTTATTAATCAATTTTACTTCCGGTGCGGTGACTTCCTCCCATGGTAATACACTCCCGATTTTTATCGGAGCGATTGAAATCCCTTTGTTATCGGCGGTGACCCAGGTAAAATGATAATCTACACCGGTTGGTCCAGGTGTACAATCACCCCCCGAGCTTCCTACCGCCGTATATGAAATATTGTCATATTTGGCACTATAATAAAGATGGTTGTGTCCGGCAAATACCGCATCAACCCCATAATAGACAAATAGACTGTGCCAAAGGTCGGTTTTACCTTCGGCTATATAGTCAAACCAGAAAGGCTTGTGGACGAAAACAAAGGTATAAGTCGCTTTGCGGGATTTTTTCAAATCGTTCACTATCCATTCGGTCTGTTCTTTCGGCATTCCCGCAATCGAATCGTAACGGCTGTTATCCAGTACGATAAAATGTATTCCTCGATAATCAAAAGAATAATAAGGCTTTCCGATATAACGTTGATAGAAAGGGAGAGCAGTATCATTTGTAATATCGTGATTACCCGGGGTAAAATAAATCGGCATAGTGAGTGGTGAAATTAGCGATTTATATTCTTCCCATTCTTTTTTGAGCAGAGTAGTGTCATCGGTGTAGCCTTCTATATGATCACCCACCGTGATGACGAAATCTGGTTTCATCCGTTCGACTTCAGCGACAATTTTCTCATAGATTCCAGGTACACAACTACCTGTCCGGTCCCCGATAACCGCAAAACGCACCGGTATTTCTTCAGCTTTAGCTGCTATGGCATACGTTGCAGTTAGAATCAGTAGCACGGCTAAAAAACTTACAGAAAATTTAAACTGTCTTTTCATAAAACCTCCTAACATTTGGGTAAACTTTCTTTCATCGCTATACACCCTCACCTTGTTACTATCTCAATTGATTGCCGAATCGCTTTCTCAAGCTCATCCGGAACATCCGTGCCGATTCGATATTTTTTGCCCGATTTCATCCTAATCTCAACCGCATAAGAACCAGAAACATTATAGAGCCAGCCATGAGGAGTCAGGTGAATTCCCCAACCGTAAAACCAAGGATTTTTCACGACCTTGTATGATTCAATATCTTTCAAGAAGAATTTCTTTCGAATGATTCCAATTCCGAATCGAATCTTAAGAAAATCTCTTTCAATCACTACTGTCAGCGTGTAAAATAAAGCCAAACATATTGCCAGAATAATTAGAACTGCAAAACCAGTCCAATTGAAACCATAAACTGCAATAAGACCGGCAACAAAAAATAGCCCGATGCTAAATGCAATTATAATTAAGTATCCAATTTGAGTATGCTGATACTTTTTAGTCAAATTTTTATTATTTAGCCGAAGACAGTCTTAAGTCATTTATCTATTTTTTGACTATCTGCAGTCCACCAAAAACAACATGGGCACGGACAAGCAAATAGCTCGTATCTTCTTTTAGGTTATCTGATTTGTAGGTATATTGACCGAATGCGATACTATTGCCGTCTGGCATTGATGCACTGGCAAAAACTGAGTTAACTTCAATCTTAGCTGGAATTTCTGGCGCGATTTGAATTGTGCCGCTACCGAACACCGTATTAACCTCAACCTTAAAAACTTTGTCTTCGAGAATAACCTTTGATAAATCAATCACTCCTTTACCAAAAACGATATCGTATTTGCTATTTGGGGTTATCGAATCAATTCTTTTTTCTTCGAATATCGCCTTATTCCTCGCTCTTGACCAAAATGAGCCGCCGGTTAGTAAGGTTATGCCCAGCCAGATAAGGAAAAGAGCAAAGGCTATCCTAAAGAAGGGAACCCGGATCCCAAATACGACATTTAGGATTATCGAGAGTCCAATCAAGATTATTATGACTCCCCAAAAGACTCCGCTAAATATAAACCCCATTTTCATTACCTCTCCTTTCTACGCAATAGGTTACTATGAAATTACGAAAATTGGAAAATATGAAATACTTAACCTAAGCTTTCGATTCTACTTTTTCCACAATCAGTGTGCAGCGAGTGACAAGTCCGGCAATAGCACCAATCGCAACTAGTGCCGGAGCAAAAATAGTCAGCGCCGTTACGCCGGCAACGCCAACGGTTAATGGAATCTCGATTAGCGTCCTGTCCTCCTGCTTGATGATAATTCTTCGTACATTTCCGTCCTTAATCACGGCTTGAACCTTTTTAAGCAAGTCATTGCCATCGATTTTAAACTCTTCTTTTCTAATTTCTTCGGGCATTTTTTCTCCTTTAGTATTATTATACTTTCTTACTTCTTTTCTTCTTTCTTCATTCTTTCTATATTTTGTTTAACCAGGTCCTGAACAAATACCGGCATTTCATTAACTCTTTGTTCCAAATCATCGATTTGGTCACTCAGCTCATCTATATCGTTCTTTATATCTTTCATGCCTGACCAGGACATTCCAATTCGACCCATATTCCCGCCCCGGAACGGATAAGAAAACATCCCACCGCCCATCATATGCCCCCTGAATGGTCCACCGGTGAAGGAAAAGATTAATGTCAAACCAGCAATTACGAAAAGAATGATGCCGATAATTTTCCCGAATTTAGTGATATCGGGTTGAGTCCCTTGTCGCATTGCCGTCCAGAATGCAAAATAACCAAGTGTGACAAAAATCACTCCGCCAATTATGCCACCGAAAATAAACATTTTATATCACCTCCTCTCTTTAGTTCAGAATTTGTTTTCATTGAAATTCGATACTTCAAAAATACCTAAAAACCGCATGGTGTCAATTATTATTTCAAAGACTTTATAAAAGCAATTTTATTCCGCGAAGACGCAAAATGCACAAAAAATTATCTTTCTATTTAGTGTTTTCATTATTTTAGCTCCTTCGGTCAATCGACACATCGAGTTGCGTGGTTTCGTGGGAGAATGAATTAAATGTCTTCGGTGGTTTTTTGATTCTTTATCTTTGACAAAACTTGTGGTTTCATTTTCTCTGCTATCTCTGTGTTCTCTGCGGTTAAATTTCTTGAGCTTTTTCAAGGATTTGGTTGGTATTTTTGTGTCAGCCCGATTGTGCCTATTAGGCACATAAAAATTCGACCAAAATTTCTTCTAAGTCGAGCATCGTTAAACGTTTACCGTAATTTCGGGCTTGGGAGGGGGTATCACCTAGGGGGTGACCCCGTAGGCGGCTTGGGGAGTAGCCTCGGAGGTTGCTTCCGGAGTCGCCTCCTAAGTTGGTTAGGGGGTTGGTTAGGGAGCGGGTTGGGAGGCAGCTTCGGGGACAACTTGAGGAGCAGCTTCGGGAGCAAGCTGGGGAGTGGGTTCGGGGGTAGACTCGGGGGTAGCCCCCTAAGTAACCTGGGGAGTTGGTTCGGGGGCTGACCTCTTATTAAAAGTTTGCCCCCGAAAAGTCCCTCCTGCCTGTGCGTGGCCGCACGCAGACAGGTATTTTTTCTGCAACAGCTATGTATTGTATCAACAGAATTGACCATGCTTGCAAATCTTTTTCCAACCCCTACCTTCCCAAAACTTCAGCTACGATTGTAGAATTTTTTACCGAAATATCTTTCCCCCGGAAAGCAAACCAGAGTGTCCCAAGAAAACCAAAAATGGCGGCTATGGTAAAATTCAAATAAGGACTTCGTTGCCAGAGAAACGCTCCGCCGAATGCAGCCAAAGATACAAACACATCACGAACCAAGTAGTAAAGACCGAAAACGGCTGCTTTACGACCTTCGGGCGCCAAATCCATGATGAGTGCTTTTCGGGTGGGCTCGCCAAACTCTTTGAGTCCTCGCACAATAAAGGCGATAGCAAGCAACCCAAAGGAACGGGATATCATCAAGAATAAAGGAAAGCAGGTGAAAATAGCAAAGGTTATTACCACAAATGGTTTCTTTCTACTCTTGTCTGCCAGGTAGGCTACCGGAATATAGACGAGCATGGCGGTTGTCATCTCGATTGTGGTAAGAAATCCGAACTGTACTGCGCTAACCGGGTGATTGATTGTTTTCATCGTCCATATGACGACAAAGGCATAGGGTATTTGCTCACAGAATCTCACCAGAATATCCGACACCAGCAAATGGCGAATCGGTAATCCCAGCTCGCGAAAGAGGCGAAATGGATTGGGCTGGGGCAGGTGCTGCGGGTTTTTCTCTTTTTGCGTATCCTTAATGAGTATCTGTTGCACTATTGCTGCAACCACTGCCATCACGAGTGCAGCAATAAAGGCAAGGCGCACTCCGATAATTTCGCCCCAACGGACAATAAAGAGTCCGCCCAGTACCGGTCCCAAAGCCATCGGAACCCGTCTGACCAGAGAATGCATTGACACGCCCATAGTTCGCTTGGTACGTGGCAAGACTTCGGCAACAAGACTCATCGTTGCCGGGAGCGAAATTGCACTCCAGGACAGAAAGAGCACTGACCCGATAATGACTGAGACCCAGGAGGGAACCAGTATTACAATCAAGTAACCGGAAATTGCCATAACGTTGAAAATGAGAAGAGCCCGCTTGATGCCGAGTCGGTCTGAGAGGTAGCCGCCTGGGAACGAATAAAGCGCGGACAAAAGGTTGTTCAGCCCGTTCAAGATACCGACCGACAATACCCCACCGCCCAATGCTAAAAGATAGATAGGCAAAAAGCGTTCTGTCATCCTTTCACCTAAGCCCACCAGGATAACCATAGAAAGCATACCTATTATGCTCCGTCCGAGCCCCAGAAAATTGACGGTCTGTTGAATTTGTCGCTTTAACTTCGACGGCACCTGTTATTCTTTTGCTGCCTGGAGCCGACACCAGACATAGAGAGCATCGTATAGCTCAAATTGATGCTTGAGGTTCTCCTGGTCGTCAGGAAAGCGTATGCTGTACCCCACTGCAATTGTCTCTAAACCGATTGCCGCTGCATCACTCTCAAAGGAATGAGTATCGGCTGCATGAATAATCTTTGCCATTCTCTGCACTGCTTTATCCTTCAGCTCGTATTTGTCAATGATTGCCTCAAAAGAACACTTACCGTCATGATGTCCTAATTCGACACCAGGTGCATCAAATGGAATTGCATCATCTCGCTTCGCCGTTTCCAAGACTTGGTTTGTCGGGACAAATAAAAAAATTGCATCGGAATCGACGAACCGCTTGATTAGCCATGGGCAGGCGACCCGGTCAACGTGCACATGGGAACGGGTAACCCATTTCATATTTCCTCCTTTTTGATCGGACATTATAGATTGTCATCATTAAGTAGGGGATTAAATACTTTTGATAATTTATTGGTCAATATTGGCTAACTCGTTAATCAAAAACAGCTGTAACAATCTTCCATATCGGTAATATAAATGAACTGGGTTCGACTATTTCTATAATCAATCATACCTTCTTATCATTTCCTGTCAAGTTCCGTATCCATGCCGCTTATGCATAACGAAACTTCTAAATAGAATCTTCACCAGGTTCTGAATGACATCCATTGGCAATTAGTGAAATCTTGTGGCTTCTGCGCTAATTTTTTTGTGGGATGCGTCGTTCTCAAATATTTCGACTATCTCTGTAGTTAAATATTCTTTATTTTTTACTTCTGTTCTTCAGTATCCTCAGTGGTTAGATTTTTGATATTTGATATAATTATCGGTGTGGCTTAGGGGGCAACCTACCGGGTCGGTTAGGGGACTGGTTTCTTATTTAGTTTGACCCAAAAATGTCCTTATTTTTTCTGTCCGCCTTAGGCGGATTATGTATTGTGCTACCAGAATTGCCCCAAAAAATTACTCTTTTCTTATATTATCTTAGGACCGCAGCTGCTGCCTGAGACATTTCTTCTAGTCTTCTTTTTTGTAAATCATTTCGACCGGTAAGTTTTTGGCTGTAGTAAAAAGCAACGTTTTGCTTTACTTCGTATTCATTGCTATTCCCTTCCAGCCAAGCCTGAAGGGATGCCCGAGTTACTTCAAAATATCCTCTTTCATAATTTGAATCTTCTCGAATAAAGGAGATTAGTTTTTCAATTGCGACATAGAGTGTATTGAGCTTAGATGCCTTATCGCCGGGTTGATTCGATGCACTTCGAATCTGCCTGGAATTTGATGCGGCATGACTTAACTTTAAATCAGCACTATCCAATAATACAAAAGCGGTCAACAAACGGTCTAACGTCTTTCGAACTTCTTCCTTGGTCAGACTGCCATGCGGTACTAAACTATGGGCTTTTTCCCAAAAATCATAGACAGTTCTGATGTCTTGCGAAATTTGATTTACGTCTAACTCAATTTCGGTAAGATTATATTTTACCTTATCCTTTCTAATTCGTCGTTGCTTTGGGGATTTTTGTAGAGTGGTGATTCGGTCTGCTTCAGATTCAGATTCGGCTAACCCAGCTATTTTTGATTGATTCTGGGTAAAGCGAAACCAACGAATAATGATATAAGAGAAACCCGCCAGTAAGATGATAAAGAATATCCATTCTATAATGAGCCGAACTCTCCTTACATTAGCTGGCTTTTTATCTTTAGGAATAAAAACCGGTTCTGGTTTTGAGAAATCGGGTTCATCGAACCCAAGAGGTTTAATCTTATCCTCGGGTCGGTCAATCATCTTATAATTAAATATAATATCTCAATGGGCTACTCTCCCAGCCGCCCATATCGTGGTTTCGTTTCAACACCGATGCTTTTTAGTGCTGGTTCTAAGATTTTTTCAAAGCCAATCTTCAACTCTTCTTCAGTCTGTACCGATGAAATAAGACTCTTGGTCTTTGTAATAAGAGTATCGGCTAATTGAAGAAATGAATCCTGAGGTATAGTTTTATGCTCCTTTAACTAAAGATACAATAAGATTTTAGTCTGTCAACAATTGTTTAAATTTAGTGTAGCTAAGGGAACTACTTATGGAGTTACCGACTGGGTTACTTAGGGAGTGGCTTAAGGAGTAACCGAGAGAGTTACTTCCTGGATTGTCTATTGAGCTAATGAAATTTTTGTTGAATTTATTAACTTTCGTATTATATTTATGGTTAATATGAACATTTGTATTTTAGGTTGTGGGATGCAAGGCAGAGTGATTGCCTGGGATTTAGCTAAAGCAAATTATCATATCACTGTTCTCGATGCGAATCTCGAAAACTTCAAGAAACTAAAAAAACTGCCCAATATAAAAACCTTACAGCTTGATATCCAAAACCGGCAAAAGTTAGTTAAACTGCTCAAGAAATTCGACATTGTAGTCGATGCCTTACCTTCGTCATTAGGGTTTTATTCGATGAAATGTGCAGTTGATGCTGGAATTGATATGGTTGATATTTCTTTCATACCCGAAGACGCCTTCGAACTCAATAAAATAGCGAAAGCCAAAAAAATAAAGGTCGTGCCGGATGCTGGTTTTGCCCCAGGGTTAAGCAATGTCTTGGTTGGTGAAGCCTACCAAGAACTAAAACCAATTGAAAATGTAAGAATTTTAGTGGGCGGGATTCCGCAACATCTAATACCGCCTTTTAATTATCGTATCACCTGGTCACCAGCTGATTTGATAGAGGAATATTTAAGACCCGCCAGGATTCGACGTGATTTTAAAACGGTAACCATCGATGCTTTGAGTGGGCTTGAGGAGTTTAATCTTGGGAAGATTGAGAAACTTGAATGTTTTTATACCGATGGTTTACGAACGCTGTTAAAAACATTCAAAGATATCCGAAATATGGAAGAAAAGACAATTCGTTATCCAGGTCATGCCAATCTTTTTAAGATGATAATTGATTGTGGCTTCTTATCCGACCTACCGATAAAAGTTGATGGGGGAGATGTTTTACCAAAAAAGGTTGCGTTGGAAGTCTTAAGACCTTTGTTAAGCCAAGGCGATGAGAAGGATATGACGATATTGATTGTTGAGGTTTCCCCCTCACCCCTTCCCTCCCCCGCAAGTGGGGAGGGAGTAAGGGAGGGGGGAAAGAGTATAAAAAGATATATCTGTATTGATTATTATGATGAGAGGAATAAGATTACTTCAATGGAGCGCATGACCGGTTATACCTGTTCAATCATAACCCAATGTATTAAAGATTATCCGGGATTTGGAGTTATTCCGCCAGAATACTTGGGCATGGACAATAATTTGTGCAGTTTTATCAAAAACCAATTAAAAGAACGCGGTATTATTATTAGAATGCGATAAGCCTTTTTGGGTATTATAATTTCCAGCCAAAATTTTTAGCTATTTAACTGATACCACTGTTTTAGGATGCGTTCGGCTGGTTTGTTATGCGGGGTATAATTTTCATCGGTAGGTCCTCCTTGATTTGGGTCGGTTGTCCAATTCCACCAGAAGAATCCGCGAAACCAGGGTTTATCCATAAGTGCATCAAAAGCAGCCTGGTAGCAATCGCGTTGCTCAGCAGTATCAACCGTGCCGGTTATTTGCCAATTCCATGGCTGAGTATTGGCGCCATCAAGACTCCGGTAGCCGATTTCCGTGAAAAGAATCGGCTTTTTAATATTATCCTGAAAATCTTCTATTTCGGCAACCCAACGGCTATTCCAGGAATTAATCAGGTCATTCAGAGTTGGGTTGTTACTATTAGTCAAAGGAAAAAAGGCATCAATTCCAACAATGTCAACATAATCCCAAAAAGGGACATAGTCACGATACTTGTCCCAGTTAGCAGCATAGGTAATAACCCCATGGAATAAAACCCGCACTGAATCAATAATTGTCCGCCAATCACTCTCGTGGTCTAAGGTCGTGCCCTCAAGTTCGGTTCCAACGCAGAATTGCTCGCAAGCGAGCGACTCGGCTATTTTCGCATAATGGGTGATGAATTGTTTATAGGAACGAAACCATTCACCGAATGAATCCGGAACGATTTCTCCCCGCCAGCCAATCTTACAATCGACGTGCGGTTTTAGCATGATTTTTCTGCCGAGATTTTTGGCATAAGCTATGACATGGCGGATTGACTGGTCGTTTGGAGTTAGGAGCGTATCTCGATAAATTTGGGTTGCAGTAGTAGAATCCTGATACCAGGTTACGAGAACCGCTACCCAATTCACGTTGTCAAGCTTAAGAATTTCAAGAGAACTATCAGACGGTGGAGACAGATAGCCGTCGTGCCACCAAGCGGTGTAGCTCATACCAAGCCGTAGAGAATCCGACGGCGGACCATCTGGGGTTTCATTCTTCTTCTTGCAACCGGTAAATAAAATTGTACTTAAAACCAATGTAAAGAATATTATTCTTATTGAAATTCTTTTTGTAGAATTGTTTTTGAAATATACTTGAGCGGGCAGGAAATTTACCACGTTACAACCTTACAAAACGCTAAAGCTATGTCAATAATTTCATTTTTGAAGGGGGGATGTTAAAGTGTAAAACTACACGGATTTGAACAATGTCTTTTAGCCAAGAACCGGACTACTTCAATGGAGCGTCATATCGGTTATATCAGTGCTCAATAATTACTCAATGTATTAAAGATTATCCCGGCTTTGGTGTTATTCCGCCGGAATACTTGGGGATGGATAAGAAATTGTTTGGTTTTATTAAGAATGAATTAAGAAAAAGGAGTATTCTTATCAGACTCTCTTTAGATAAGCATTAACTTAAAATTTTTGAATTATGGTCCACCGACCCGACCTGTATTTCTTAAATCGTGTTGGTATTTTGGCCAAGGAGAATCAGCAAGCGGAGTCAAACCATATAAGGCAAAAAGGCAATGATCGCCCTCGACCCCCCAAAAATAGATGGTTCCATCCAAATCAATCGTAGGCGAGCCACCTCCAACCGGAAGATATTGAGTTAAAACAGCACTGGAATTTATAGTATAAAAATAGTCTCCTCCGACATAAATCGTGCCGTCATTGCCAATGGCTGGCGTACCCCCAAATCTTCCTGTGGTGGCTAAATGCCATTTTAACGTGCCATCAGAATTAATGGCATAGAAACAAGAAGAGGTTATAACATAAATCGTTCCATCAGAACCAATCACAGGCGCAGTATAAAAAACTGCTTCTCCCTCTATATAATAACGCCACTTCAAACTGAGCTCAGAGTCGATAGCATAAAGATAGCCGTTAAGATAGCCGCCCGATATGCCATAAATGGTGCCGCTACTATCAATCGCCAAATTGCCTATACCTCCATCAATTGGGTACACTCCTCGTCGACTGCTATCGGGATTAATAGCATAAAGACCATCCGAGCCGAGATAAATCGTGCCATCAGAACCAATCACAGGACTTGATGCTTCAAGATAACCAATAATTGGATGCTTCCACTTTTTATTCCCATCTCTATCGAGCGCAAAAAGATAGTGCCCTTCTGCTACGTAGATCGTACCGTCAGAACCAAGAGTAGGCGATGAATATAATATACAACCAGCATAGCTGGCGGGCCAATATTCCCATTTTAGACTGCCATCCGGATTAATAGCATAAACCCGTCCGTCCCAGTCGCCAACATAAGTAGTGCCACTAGAATCTATTGTCGGAGAACCACCTGCCGATCTCCTTAACTGATAGCGCCACTTCAAAGTGCCATCAGAATTAATGGCGTATAGATGACAATCAGCAGGTGAATTAATATAAATCGTACCGTCAGAACCAAGAGTCGGAGAACCCGGAAATCCCCCAGTCAAATCTGCTTTATATCTCCATTTTATTAAAGGAGAAATCTCAACAAAATGAGAATCTGACCACTCAGAAACAAAACCGTTTATATCCTTTGCTTGCGCTCTCACATAATAAGTACCAAATGTTGACCATATGTAAGTAAAAATAGTCTCCCAGTGTTGGATATAAGAACTCCACTCAGAGGTGTCACCATTACCCCAATCAAACCGAACACAAACGCTATCGCCATCAGGATCAAAAGGACCTGTTATTGTAAATGTGTAAAGACTATCTTTGAGAGCAATACGGTGCCAAATGTAGAACATAGGCGGATTGGGTGAACGATTAGGATTAGAATCTATCATTATCAGACGTGATGACCATTCAGAAATGAAATCATTTATATCCTTAGCTTGAACTTTTACATAATAAACGTCAACCGACGACCAAGAATGAGATGATTGTACGTATACCCCACTGTCAACCCAAGGGCTCCAATCGGAAGTATCTCCATCATTCCAATCAAATCTATAACAGACACAATCTTCATCCGGGTCGGTGGTAAAAGCCTCAAATGTATACACAGAATCTACTCGACCAGAGGAAGGACCAGATATTGTGGGGTTATCTGGCGGGTGATTCGTTTTCTTTTTCTTGCAATTTAGAAGAAGAGCAACAAAAAAAACCAGAAATCCAGTTATTAGTAAAATAGCCAATCGTTTGTGGTTCATAAACCCTCCTTAGAAATAGCTAATTTCATTATTTACTAGTATTGACCACATTCCCGGTATTCCTTAAATCATGCTGGAATTTGGGCCAGGGCGAATTTGCAAGTTTCCCTGAGCCGTTTATGGCATAAAGATAACCATCATTCGATGCGATATAGATTGTTCCATCTGAACCAATAGTTGGAGAGTAATAAATTTCGCCACCGGTTTCAAATTTCCATTTCAGAGTTCCATCCGAATTTAACCCATAAACGTAATTATCAGTTGAACCAAAATAAATCGTGCCATCCGAACCAATCGCCGGTGAGGAATATACTATACCCTCGGTCTCATATTTCCATTTTAGTGTGCCATCCGGATTTAGTGCGAATAAGCCACCAAATTCAGTTGAGCCACAATAAATCGTGCCATCTGAACCAATGGCTGGAGTTGCCACAGCAAAGTTAGAATCGGAATAATAATTCCATTTCAAAATACCGTCCTTGCTTATGGCATAAATTCCCAAATTAGAGAAATAAATTGTTCCATCAGAACCAAGGGCGGGTGGATAACATAATTCCAACTCTTCTTCAGTGCTGTATTCCCAGTCTAATGTTCCATCAGCAAATAATGCTTGGAGTAGACCTTCGCCACCCCCAAAATAGATTCTTCCATTTGATCCAATTACCGGTGAAGACCATATTTCTATTTCACTTTCGTATTTCCATTTGAAAGTTCCATCCGGATTCAAGGCATATAAAAAACAATCGTCCGAACCAAAGTAAATTGTGCCATCCGAACCAATTGCCGGTGAGGCGGAAAACCAGGATTCCTCGTTATTGTATTTCCATTTCAAAGTTCCGTCGGGTTTAAAGGCATATAGGTTTAAACCTGCCGCTAAATAAATTGTTCCGTCCGGACCGAGCGCAGGCGCAGATAGTTCGTCGCTCGTAATATTTTCAATTTCAGTTTTCCATTTTAAAGTTCCATCGGATTTTATGGCATAGAGATATGGTTTATCCGTAAAGGCGTCAACATAAATTGTGCTATCTGAACTAATCGCCGGACAGGGATAAGCAATTTCTGATGCATCGTTGACCGTGCCTATTTCAAATTTCCATTGTAGTGTGCCTTCGGGTTTATTATTCTCTTTTTTGCAACAAATGAAGAGAATAGTAGATATTATGGCAATTATTATAACAGACTTTTTCATGTTACCCCCTTTTTACCTTTCCTCATATTTATTCATTTACCTCAGCTTGTATTCATTCGGAAAATTAATGTCTATTTTCAAATTTAAGGATCGACCATTAGAGTAAAAGAATTTGTATATGCAAAGACTCACAATATGAATAATTTATATAAGTTTGGAAGTTTGTCAATGGTTTTATTTTTCAATAAATCTTTTAATAAAAAACTTTGATTTAATTTTCCTTAAAATAACATGACAACGCTTGACAAATATTCTCAAGGAATAGTTTGTCTTCTTGGGTAAATGGATTGATAGTATGAGAATCGATATCAATTTGACCGACCACTTCGCCATTTTTAAAAATCGGGACAACAATCTCAGATTTTACCTTCGGACTACAAGATAGATAATTCGTTTGCTTAGAGACATCCTGAACGACAAATGTTTCTTTTCGCTCGGCGGCTTGACCACAAATACCTCTACCGAAAGGAATCCTCTTATGTTCGGTTGGTTCACCAACATAAGGACCAAGGAATAATTGGCGTTTAGGAATATCGGCAATATAAAATCCAACCCAATCGTAATAATCAACATTTTCTTTCAGTAATTGGCAGATTGCCCTGAGTTTTTCATCTCTATCCGATTTGCTATTTACAATCTCTTTTACTTGCTTTAGTAACAAATCGAACTTTTGCTTTTTATTTTCCATGCTTACTTTTTGGTTTTTTATTTAGCTCATCCCAGGTCTTAAACGCTTTTCTTAGATGGGGAATCGTAATTGAACCGCCGACCACCAGTGCTATTGCTAATGTTTCTTCCAGTTCCTGACTCGTCACCCCTTCTTCAAAACATCTAATGATATGATATTTAATACAATCGTCACAGCGTAAGACCAGCGAAGCACTAAGACCTAATAATTCTTTAGTTTTTCTTGAAAGCGCACCTTCTCGATAAACCTGTGAATCGAGGCTATGAAACCGTTTGATACTTAGCCCACTGTATTTCATCACAATCTGATTAAGTTTATCTCGTTCTTTTTTAAATCTATCAATCGTTCCCTTTGGCATATTTTATTCTCCTATCTATAAGATTATTAACAATTTTTATATGAGGTGTCAACTGCTGATAGATTTAACGAATGGCTCTGATGTCAGCGAATAATTCGAATTGTGAAAGAGAGGAATCACTGAGACCGGAGCGAACTTCACCAGTGAGAGCACAGAAAATTAATTTTTACACTGTGTCCTCGGTGGTAAACCTACCAGTATTGGTAAAATTCGCCGTCATTTGTCTAATTCGTAATCGTCTTGACATTCGTTTTTTGTCCAGTAGGCTTAAAGTATGAAAAATAAAATATTGATATTCACTTTGATATTTTTAAGTTGCAGTCGGTCTGGACCAAGAACGACAATTAAACCAACCGAATCATGGTTAGGAGTGTATCTTGCCCAAGAAAAGATTGGTTATTCGGTATCGAAGACACAAATAATCCCGAATGGCTATCAATTTGTTAGCCGCGCTAAAATGAGCTTGAAGATGATGGGACAAGAATCGGAAATTAATTCTAATTTTACCTGCACTACTGATACCTCATTGGTGCTAAAGAGTTTTGATATGGATTTTGTTTCACAAGGGCGTTCTTTTAGGGCTCAAGGTAAGAGAGTCAATTCGAAACTTGAGGTTATAATAAAAAGTGGCGGTGAGACGAAAACAATGGCAATAGAGGTGCCAGAAAAACTATATCCGGCTGCAATAATCGGTAATATTGTGGCATATCAAGGATTGACTCCTGGCAAACGGTATGAATTTAAAATCTACGAACCGACCGTAATGAACGTTGTGGATGCCCAAGTGGTAATCGAGAAGAAAGAAAAAATCCAGGTTAAGAATCGCGAATACGAAGCGTGGAAAATGAACATTTCGATGTTGGGTCTTACTTCGACCACATGGGTTGACAGCACCGGCGAGACGATTAAAGAGGAGTCGCCGCCCGGAATTGTAATGATTCAAGAAACACCGCAGGAAGCGTTGGCAAAAGAAACGAGCGAAGCGACCCTGGATGTTCTTTCGTTATTCTCAATTAGAGTTGATTCGACCATCTCTGACCCACGGAAAGTGTCTTATTTGAAGATTGAAATGAAGAATATCGATACGACCAATTTGAGTCTGAGCGATGAAGCGCAGAAAGTACTTTCAATTAATCCCGTAGTCCTTGAGGTTACAAGTGAACCGAAACCAGTGCAGAAAATTTCTTTGCCGATTAAGGGTGAAAGCGAGTTTTTAAAACCATCGCTTTGTATCCAAAGTGATAATCCAAAGATTAAAGAAAAGGCGTTAGCTATTATCAAGGGGAGTAAGGATGGGGGAGAGGCAGCCGAAAAATTGGCTTCGTGGGTGTTCACTAATGTAAAGAAACGAGCTACCGCATCTTTGCCCTCGGCAGTCGATGTATTGGCTACTTTGGAGGGTGATTGCAACGAACATTCCGTATTATTTGCCGCATTAGCCCGAGCGGTTGGAATACCGACTAAGATTGCGGTAGGAGTGGTCTATTTAGATAAAGCTTTCTATTACCATGCCTGGAACAAAGTTTATTTGGGCAATTGGATTTCCGTAGACCCGACCTTCGGACAATTTCCGGCGGATGCGACCCATATTAAACTTCAAGAAGGAGAGTTGGCAGAACAGGCAAAGGTTTTAAAAATCGTTGGGACAGTCAAGATTGATATAAAAGAATTTAGATAAAATTAGATTTCAAAAATTATTATTGATTTTAGCTCAGTTTATCTATTGTTCAGGTGAACCACGAAGGTATAAGGCATTGGGTCCGTGAATAATCTCGGGATAGAGATTATAACCAAAAGTGAACGTAGCGGTTGTTCCTTTTGCACCTAAGAAAAAACCACCTAAATCTTTGATGGCAAAAGAACCAGAGAATTTTTTGATTATAACACCAAGACTGTAACCGAATCCAAATCCTTCTTTGCCGCCAAGACTTGCGCCGACTTCAATCGGTAACCAGCGTAACCCGCGCAACTCAATAATACCACTAAGCATCGGAGCCCTGGTAGTTAATTGTGATTCGTTAAAGCTTTGGCTAAGGAATAGACTGCCATTAAGGATTCGGTTGATTCGGTAGTTGGCTCCGAGCGCAATATAAAAAGGCAAGGGAGTTCGGAACGGAGTGGTTGAAATAACAGTCGAATTACCCTGGAAAAAATCACCTCTTTGCACCCGATACCAATTGATTGAATCAAGAGCAAAATTGAGATAACCATTCTCGGGATTACCGGTCCAGTTTATACCAGAATTTAAATTAAATAAGGCGAGAGTGGTCTGTAGGTTTGAAAAAAAATCATAATTTAGAATTAAGTCTAAACCAACGCCACTCCCGCCGTTGCCCAACCGATAGGTGGCCTTGCCTTCTGACACAAGAAAGTTCGGAGTCGTGAGAAGATAACCGTGCGATTCAAGTGTCTCAAATAGATAAATACCGCCCAGATATCGGATTGCCCCAGACAAATGAATTTTCCTTTTTATTTTCAAATTGTAAGAAAGTGAGGCAGCCCAATAAGAAATGGTCCGGGCTGCCAGGTCATTAACTTCGTACTGGCGGTTCAATGCGTTGCCGTAAAGCGCTAAATCGAAAACATCTTTGGGAATTTTAGTCGAAACCGACCCGGTCCCAAACATCGAAAAACTAAAGTTATTGAAGAAAATATCAAGTCCAGTTAGGTTAGCGCCGGCATTTAACCATAAACCAGTCCTTGGAATTGAAATGAGAATTTCCTCTTTTGCCGGATCATCGAGGAAAGTACCGGAAAACCGATTATATTGACTGAGCGTGAAAGAATTGTTAAGTACTCCAGCACCAACTCCAATGATTCGATAAGCAAATTTAGGATGATGTTCCCAAGTTGAATTGACAAAATTGAATTCACCTAAATAAGATAATCCATTGCCCTGGACCAGGCAGAAAGACATCGATAAAATTAAGAGGTTAATTTTTTTCATTTCACCCGCAGTTTTATTAATACCCGAGAAAGGAGGTTTAAATAGTCCTCAGTTCGAATCGTTACCGTGTCACTGGGCAGAAAATAGAGCATAAGATGGCTGGAGAGGTATGGATTGGTGAATAGCCCGATATCAGTTTCGTCCAAGCCAATAATCACCGTAGAATCAGTTGCCCGGGTACAGTGTTGATTTTGCCATGTCCCGGAAACAACTCCCGAACGGATATGTAAGGGAATGACGATTGAATCGGACGATTGAACACCTCCAAACGTGTCTTCCGCTACAACTAATCGGGCATCGAACCCGATAGGGAAATGATTGGAAAAATCAGAAGAAAATTCGGCATCAATTACTTTTATTCCATACTTGCCGCTTTGCCAATCGCAAATCGTTTGGCGGTCTTTTTCGCCTAAACTAAATCGATATTCGCCGAAAAATGTTGTATCGGCGTTAAACGTAATTCTTAATGGTGTGCTTAGACAACCATTACCACGGGCAAAGGAATTGGCGTCAATCCTGCCTTGACCGAAAATTCGGATATCGGTGGAAAATTTAATTTGGCGAGCGCCAAAATTAACAACATTAGTAACCGGAATGGTTACATGGAGTTCGCTGGGTGACTCGTAACATCCTGGTTGGATGTCAATATTTTCGAATTGGTATATGCTGTCGCCATTATCTTTTCGAGCAAAGATGCGGAATCGCACCTCAGCCGGAAATCCGATTGAATTTATCAGATGTAAACTTACCTCGGCGGACGATACTTTTATGCCAGGTGTTCCTTGACCGGGAAACGTGAATAGTACTTTTTCCGGCGATGATATATAAATTGGTTGTATGAGTTCACCGAAAAGATAACGAAAACTTAAATTGGCAAGACTGTAATTAGCAATCATACCGTCATCGTGTTCTAAGGTGACAAAATCATGACTGGGTTCAGAAGTTAAATCGACATTAACCACAACCGACATACCATCTTGGTTAGAACTATGAGGTAAATCGGTACCACCAAGTTTAAGACCAGCTAACGAAATCGGCACAAAAATACTACCATTTGGCTCAATTCGAAATGTCTGGTTGTAATTTAAATCAGCTACGGTTAGATTAATCAAAAGAGCAGTTGGTAAAGTGTTAAAGAAGTTTAATAAAGCTTCACCGGAAGCTAGTTCCAAACTATCAATTCGAAATCGTTGGTCACTGTTGACATTAACCGCGGTTTGATTTTCCGCTCTGGTTTCAGGTAAACGTAATACACCGCTGGAAAGTCTTAACGAATCGATAGTCAATTCGATTACAATCGAATCTAATCCGGAAACGTAAATTGAATCAGGAAACGAACCAGGCGAACCAAGCCCGATTTGGACTGCAATGGGATTTTCCAGAAAAGAATTATCAACTTTTTGGTCTAACATTGAAGTGGAATTTGCGCCAATTCCGGTTGCCCGTACATAAGGAACCGAAGGACTGCTTAAAACTAAAGAATCAAAATTAAGGTTGGTAAAGTTTTGTATCCTGCATTTCCAGATGCCGCTACTTAATTCAACCCGCTGGATATCAGGGAGGTTAATATAATTATTGATGGTTTGAGTAAAACTTGGGATGATAGTTCTTACGGTCGATTCCGGCAATGCCGAACCAACAATATCATTTAGCGATAATACCAGTCGACCAACATATAAATTAGTGACTTGAAATTGAGATATGGTTAAATTTAAGTTATAATTTTGGGCTAAAAGATTTAAAATACGTTGGGGAGTGATGGTATCGATATTAAATTCGGAATAAAATTGAACGATTGAATCGTCGAGAATTCTGAATTGATTGGAGACTTGCAGTAGGTCAGCAATACTATAAGTATCATTGAGGAGTGGAACGGTGATTTCGGTATCCCAACTTGGCATTCTGGGCTGCTCTAAACAACGCCAGCTTAAAAGGCAAAGAACACCGAGTAAGAAAAAAACAGCAAAACGACGAAATTGTAAATTTAATTTTGACCTACCCATTCACACCCCCTTGACTAACTTAAAATAAAAAGGGCTACCAGTACCCTGGGACCGCCCTTGGAGTGCCCAATATAATTTCATATAGAGGTGGCATCCGTTTTTTACTGGTACGGTGCGTTCAGGCATACCGTAGCCCCAATTCGACCCAAAGCATTGGAATCCTTCCCCTACATCCAATGCTCCAATCTTGAACATCGAGTATTAGCGTCTAATCGATTTTCCAATTATCATTATCACCTTTACCATCTTAAAAAGGAAGGGGGCCGAAAATTGAAAGGACTTGGGCATGGGCTTTAAAAATTCCCAAGAAGGAGGCTAAGATGCCGGCCCCCATTTGAATTCCCGCTGGCGGACACCGACAGCCTAAAGCTCTGTGCGATTAAAAACCAAGGCAACCGCTCAATTTTATTAATTAAGCCATTAATCCCCAATCAAGCCGCGGTGTCCGCGTAGCAGGTACTGTATCATATCTAAAAGACATAAGGCAGGAAAGATAATTTTCTGAGGTGGTAAGAAAGGCATGAGGGCTGACATGGCAGAGAGACCCTCGAAACGATACCCAAAAAAAATTGGAACCTTTCCTGCCCTATGACTTCCTTGCGATGCGGTAAGGAGATGATAGATGCGAGTACCCGATGATAATCTTATCCAAATTGTTAAAGAACTAATTAAATCTTGAGAAGGAGGTGCCAAATGGTTCGTTAAAGCCGCCTATCAGAGGAACCCTAAGATTGGGACACCTCCCCCTAAATTTTCCCGATTGTAAAAGAACTTAAATTAAATATGAGCACAGTCCATGCCAGAATCCGAAATGAATACCGACACCTAAAATCTTAATTATCAGACACTTATAAAGCAGGGCAAAACTATGGTTTATTCGGGTTTTTGGGGAAGATATGCGACACGGTACTGCGGTTGGGGATTTCAATTTGTAAGGTATTTGAAGTCAGTATCTTATGGTAATGCGACTCCTGTCGGTTTGGGCGTCATTTTTGGGGAAGGTTGAGTCAATTGGTATATTTGTTGATTGGTTGCGGGGGGTTTCTGTATGTTTAGTTTTATCAACCCCTTTGACTTGACATTCTGCTTGACTTCGTTATAAAACATCCTATAATTTAAAATATGAAACAGGAATTGTTTGATACGGTAAAGTCCATTACTGATTCTTTGGAGCTTGATATCTATCATTTTGAATTCAAAAAAAATGTATTAAAAATTTTAATCGAAGCTAATGCTCGTCCAGTAACTATTGAAACGTGTGCAAATGCCGCTCGGCTGGTTTCGACAAAACTCGATTCGGTTGATTCGATTCCGTATCGTTATCGTTTGGAAGTTTCTTCACCCGGTATCGAGCGTATTCTCTATAAGCCCGAGCATTATAAAAGATTTATCGGACACAATTGTCATTTAATTACGAAGCAGGGTTTCATATTGGGCAAGATTATCGAAGCGGACGATGAAATAGTAAAATTAGAAAAAATTGATGGTGTTAGTTCACAATTAGGCTCAAATCAAGTCGCCAACAGTTCTTTTATTACGGTTCTTTATGCGGAAATTAAATCCGGACAATTAAAAGTATCAGATGATAGTCTTTTTCGCCGACGTCATGAAACGAATGACCAGATCGGAAAGGACACTAAGGAGAGGCAATGAATAAGGAAATTAGCACCTTAATAACTCAGATTGCGCGAGTCCGTAATGTCGACATTAACTATGTAGTTCAGACTTTGAAAATGAGTATCACACTGGGTTTAAAACGTCGCTTTGGCGAAAGTACCGAGGCGGAAGTTGAAGTTGTGCCGGAGACCGGTGATATTACAGTTTTCGTTCTGAAAAAAGTCGTTCCCACGACTACGGATTCAGCAATTCAGATTGAACTGGCAAAGGCAAAAGAGACAAATCCTGAGATTAAAGTTGGCGAAACTTTAAGAATTTCGATTCCGTTAGATGAAATTGGACGAATTGCGATTCGCAAGGCTTCGGACGAGTTAATTTTGAAGTTACGGGAAGCCGAACGAAATAAATTATATGATGAATTTATCAAGAAGCGGGGCGAAATTGTGACCGGAACCGTGCAGAAAATCGGGCGGGACGAAATTTTTGTTAACCTTGGCTTAATTGAAGCAAGTCTGCCCAATCGTGACCAGTTGAAAACTGACCATTATCGCCAGGGGGTGCCAATCAAAGCCTTTGTACATCGGGTTGAGAAAACCCCAATCGGACCCCGCATTCTTCTTTCCCGAACCCATCCAGAGTTTTTAAAGAAATTGCTATTTAAAGAAGTACCAGAAATTCGCCAAGGCGTGGTCGAGATTAAAGGTATTTCGCGAGTACCTGGGTTTCGTTCCAAGGTTGCTGTAATTTCTAGTGACGATAAGGTTGATCCGGTCGGGGCTTGTGTTGGTTATCGAAAATCCCGGATTGATAACATTATCAAAGAACTTTCCGGGGAGAAGATTGATATTGTGCAATGGAACAAAGACCCAGAGGTTTTTCTTTCGCGCTCGCTCGGACCAGCTAAAGTGACTGAAGTGATTAAGGAGGGAGAAGCCTATGTAGTTGTTGTTCCCGATTCCGACTTCTCGGTAGCGATTGGCAAAAAGGGGCAAAATGTTTGGCTTGCCTCACTCTTGATTGGGGCTAAAGTCGAAGTCTTAAAGCAAAGTGACTATAAGAATCGAGCGCTGATGAATACGGCAAAAGCGAAATCGATTGCCGATTTGGAACTTTCCGAAGAGGTTACGACAAAACTACAGGATGCTCAAATCTTTAATGCTTTTGAATTACTTAATGCGCCAAATGAAGAACTGGCAAAATCGGTTAATCTCGAAGTCAAGGTTATCGAAGAATTAAAGAAGGAAGTGCGTAATCTATTATGGACCGAATAAGGGTCTGCGACGCCGCCGCCAATCTAAATCTTTCTTCCGAGGCGTTAGTTTCAATTTTAAAATCTTTAGGCTACTCTAGACGTGGCTATACTTCTTATATAGAACCGGAAGAACTTAAAGCGGTCCAAGAAAAACTGAAGCAAGAGAAATCATTCTACAAGAAGTCATTGAAAGCTAGAAGCTCGAAATGGAAAAAAGAAGAACAACCGGGGGTGGTAATCGAGCAGAAGATTCAACAATCAATCAAACAAACGATGGTTAAATTGGAGAAAAGGGAGATTAGACATCGTCGGTTGAAACCAAAAACTTTAGCTCCAACTCAAGAGGAGCACGCTCCGAAAATAAAAGTGACACCTTATATGAGTGTGGCAGATTTAGCCCATGCCTTTTCGATTAACCCGGCGGATATTATCAAAAAATGCATGGAGATTGGTCTTTTAGCTACCGTCAATCAAAGATTGGATATGGATACAATAACGGTTTTGGCGGATGAGTTTGGAATGCAAATCGAACAGGAAAGTGAAGGACTTCCCACTTCGAATGAAGAAGATAGAGCAGATGTGAGTCAAGAAGAATCGCGCCCTCCGGTAGTGGTAGTGATGGGACATGTTGACCATGGTAAAACTGCTCTCTTAGACTACATCCGAAAGACCAAAGTCGCCCAAACCGAATTCGGTGGGATTACTCAGCACACCGGTGCCTATGTGGTTAATTATAAGAATCACAAAATTGTTTTTCTTGATACCCCCGGGCACGAAGCGTTTACGGCAATGCGGGCACGCGGGGCAAGGGTGACCGATATTGCTATCTTAGTCGTTGCCTCGGATGACGGAGTGATGCCACAGACCTTGGAAGCTCTAAACCACGCTCGTGCGGCGGGTGTGCCAATAATTGTCAGTATTACTAAAAGCGACCTGCCGCAAGCTAACCAAGACCGGGTAAAAGCACAATTGGCACAACATAATCTTAATGTTGAAAGTTACGGCGGCACTACCCTTTGTGTTGAAACATCAGCCCGGACTGGTCAGGGGGTTGAAGAATTACTTGATGCAATATTTTTAACCAGTTTAGACCTCAATCTAAAAGCACGGGTAAAAGGTAAAGCAAAAGGCGTAGTTTTAGAAGCACGGGTTAGCAAGGGTAGAGGAAATCTCGCAACCGTGCTAATCCAAGAAGGAACTTTGCAGCGGGGTGAGGCTTTTGTCTGTGGAACTGAATATGGCAGGGTGCGTGATTTACTTTCGGAAAATTTCGTTAAACTACCTGAAGCTACTCCAGTTACCCCTATCCAAGTTATCGGATTTTCTGGTCTACCTGAACCAGGTGACCGATTCGATGTGGTAGCGGATGAACGAGTGGCAAGAGAAATCTCTCAGCGCCGCTTCATGGCAAAAAGAGATCGAATCCTGGCAACACCCAAAGTAACTCTCGAGGCTTTGCAAAAACGTATCCTCGAAGGTCAAGTTAAAGAGCTTAAGGTTGTGCTTAAGGCTGATGTTTGGGGTTCAGCTGAAGCCTTAAAAGAAGCTTTGGAGGGATTATCCTTGGATGAAGTAAGGGTAAGAATTATCCATTCCGGAGTCGGTGCGATAACCGTTTCTGATGTTCTTTTAGCCCAAGCCTCGGAAGCGGTAATCGTTGGCTTTCACATTGAACCTTTATCGGATGCCAAATTGATGGCTGACCGGGAAGGAATTGAAATTCGAACCTACCGCATTATCTATTCAGCAATTGATGATGTTCGTGCTGCAATGCTTGGACTCTTAGAACCAGAGAAACGAGAGAAGGTTATCGGTAAAGCAACCGTGCGTCAAGTTTTTGTTATCCCAAGGATTGGAACGATAGCTGGTTGCTATGTTCAAGAAGGTAAGATTGAGCGTGATGCGATGGCAAGAGTATTTCGCCACGGTGAAGAAATTTTTGTTGGTAAAATCGTATCTTTAAAACATTTCAAAGAAGATGTGAAAGATATTGATGCCGGTTATGAATGTGGTATAAGTGTTGCCAATTTTACCGATATTCAGTCTGAAGATATTTTAGAAATCTATAAGATTGAAGAGGTGGCACGAGCGCCACAAGAAAAAGTCAAAAGCTAAAATTCAAAAATCATAATTTATGTCGGTTGGAATCTTAGTCGTTGATTGTCTTTTGGGTGATGGTCATTCCTTAAAAGAAAAACGGCGCATATTACTCTCACTCATCCAAAAACTGCGTAACCAGTTTAATCTCTCAATTGCAGAAGTTGAGCATCAAGACCTTTGGCAGCGCTCAAAAATTGCGGTTGTCTGTGTTAATAGTGAATGGCCAGCACTGGAAGGAATAATGCAAAAGATTATTAGTCTAATGCAAAGTGACCCGCGTTTCACTTTGCTCAATTCCGAATTTCAGAAAATCTATTAGTGTTTGAAGTACATCCCGGTTAAGTAATTATGCAGTCTTGGCTCAGCTGCCCCTTATTTTTCCTTTTTCAGAAAAGGGGTTAATAGCTCAATCGGTAATGGGAAGATAATAGTCGAGTTCTTCTCCACAGCGATTTCGGTTAGGGTTTGTAAGAATCGAAGAGTAATTGCCGGAGCGCTCTGAGCCAGTACTGAAGCAGCTTCCCGAAGTTTCTCCGCGGCCTGTGCTTCGCCATCAGCATGTATTACCTTGGCTCGTCTTTCCCTTTCGGCTTCAGCCTGGCGAGCAATCGCTCGACGCATTTGCTCTGGAAGATCAATATGTTTGATTTCGACCATCGAAACTTTTACACCCCAGGGCTCGGTCTGCTGGTCAATAATCTTTTGTAAACGTTGGTTAATTGTTTCGCGCTTTGTTAGTAAATCATCGAGTTCATATTCACCAAGAACACTGCGCAATGTGGTTTGAGTAATTTGAGAAGTAGCATAAATATAATTCTCGACGGCAACAATCGCCTTTGCCGGGTCAAATGGTCGAAAGTAGGCAACCGCATTCACATTTACTGAGATGTTGTCCCGGGTTATTACATCTTGGGATGGAACATCAAAGGTAATCACTCTCAGACTTACTTTGACCATTCGGTCAATGAACGGAATAAGAAGAATCAACCCTGGTCCTTTTACGCCAATTAAACGACCAAGTCGGAACACGACACCCCGTTCGTATTCCCGCAAGATTCTTATCATTGAGGAGAGAATGATTATTATGATTATTACTAAGATTACTATGCCATACATTATGCCTCCTATTTTATTAAGTCCATTATAATCTTTTTGAAATTATGGTCAAGGGAATATTGCTTAGAACAAATCGAAACAAAGTTAAAATTTTACTTGGCTACGAGTTGGGTTTTTAAGGCAATTAGTTCCTTTTTTATATGGAGCAAAGCATTTTTATATTCCCGTTTGTTAGACTTGCCGGCAGGAAATTTTCTCATCACTTCGAGTTTGCGTTTTGCCCCTTGAACCGTATAATGGTCACGATATAAAAGATGGCGAATGGCAGCAAGTTTCTCGATATCAATATCAGTATAGATTCTCCGCCCGGCTGAATTCTTAGCCGGGTTCAAGTCAAATTTCGTCTCCCAATGTTTCAGAGTATGAGGTCTGACTCCAACCACTCGACAAGTTTGACTCAATGAATAAAATTTCTGTTTTTTCATCGGTGCTGGAATTTTATATAAAAAGAATTAAAAATGCAACCTTTAATTATCGATAAAGTTAGCGTGTCATTATCAATAGGAATTATCGCCATATTTCGGATTTTAAGCGACGCCTGAGAAGCCGTTCCAGGCTTTCTTTTGGTTCGGAATTTTCAAATAAAATTCGATTTATTTCCTCGGTCAAAGGTAACTCAACCCGAAATTTATTAGCCAATCCAATGGCGGCTTTTACGGTTTCGACTCCTTCGGCGATTCCGGGTAATCCAGCCACAATTTCTGAAATCTTCTTGCCCTTCGCCAGTTCGTTACCAACTTGCCAATTACGGGAATGGGTTGAAAAAGAAGTAACGATTAAATCACCCATACCGGATAGCCCGGCAAAAGTTAAAGGATTAGCGTTCATGGCGATGCCCAAACGGGAAATTTCGGCTAAGCCGCGGGTTAAAACCGCTGCCTTAGCATTAATGCCTAAGCCAAGCCCATCACAAATGCCCGCCGCAATCGCAATCACATTTTTCAAAGCGCTCCCTAATTCAACGCCAATTACATCCGAATGAAAATAAATCCTTAAGTTTTCAAACGAGAATACTTCCTGAACCAGCGTGCCGACTTTTGTATTCTCAGAGGCGGCGATTAAAGAGGTCGGGGAGCCAGCCATGACATCATAGGGCATTCCGGGACCTGCCAGTACTACCGGTTGGACATTAGTAAATTTTTCCCGAATTACTTCCGACATTCGTCTAAGAGTCTTTTGGTCAATACCTTTAACCGCGCTGACTAAAATAGTACTTTCATCTTGCTTTGCTTCAAATACTGAGGCTACGGCTGAACGCAGCGTCTGGGAAGGTACGGCGAATACTAAAATTTCCGCATTCGCTACAACTTCGGTTAAATTGTTAGTAATTGTTATTTGTTGGGGAATGGTAATTGTTTCAGGCAATTCCGGGATTCGTCGATTTTTATTCAAAGTTGCGGCTCGTTCGGAATTGTATTCCCACATTTTGATAGCAAGTCCTTTACGATTGAGGATTAAGGCTAAAGATATGCCCCAGCGTCCAGCCCCAATAAAACCGATACTCATTAGGTTGTCTTTCTTCTTAGACGAAATTTAGATTCTTCTTTTTTTAATAGCCTCTGGATATTCGAACGATGGGTCAGGATAATCACAATACCGGCAAACAGCGCAAAAAGGAATATTGTCCAATTATTTCGGGCAAAGATAATCGTCAATATTGGTAAGGCAACGGCGAAACTGATGGATGCCAGTGAAACATAAGAAAATGCGAATAGAATTATGGCAAATAAACCGATGCCAACGGCAAAACTGATTGGGGTTAAGGCGAGAACTGCGCCAAAAGTGGTCGCCACACCCTTGCCGCCGCGGAATTTTAGAACCGGGGTAAAAATATGACCGAGGATAGTACCGACACCGGCAAATATTGCGGTTAATCCTAAATGAGGCGCCAAAAGAGTAGGCAGTAAGCCTTTGGCAAAATCTAAAAGGAAAACCGGTAGCGCATACCAGAAACCTAAAGTCCGATTAACATTTGTGAAACCAATATTACCGCTGCCCTGTTTTCTAATATCAATGCCTTTGATTCGTCCCATGATATAACCAAACGGAATTGCGCCGCAGATAAATCCGAAAAGGAAAGAGACAAAATATCCGGCGAAAGAATCCGCACTGGCAGGAATCAGAACAAAAAGATACATACGGTCATTAAGATACCAGAAGAATTAGTATTGTCAAGGAATTCGAAATTTGAGAACTACGGATGAATGCAGAAAAAGAAATTTAACCGCAGAGATAACGGAGATAGCAGAGAAAGAAGACAAGGGATTCGCTCGGATAGACATAAAATAAACTCCTCTCCTTGTGGGAGAAGCAGGGTGAGGGGTAATTAAGCAAAAAGTTTAGAAATTCGGATTTGGTTATTATTTGGGATTTGGTGCTTGGAATTTGGTATTTTTACCCAGGGGTCGGATTCATCCGACCCGTATCTCTTTTACCAAGATTAAAAGTCATGTAAAATAAGAGAATTCTAAATATCGGATTGATATTTCGTATTTTATATGTAATTTTATTAACTTCTTATAGTTAAATGAGTTAAATGGCTATCTACTATATATAGTAGATATGAGATGTCAATATACAATTAGTATGGGCTAGCCCCACCCTAGTCCTAGGCTATCCCCCACACGGTATAGGGAGCGGTATAGGGAGTAGTCTCCGGGCTAGCCCCAGTCGTAGCCTGCCGGGTAGCTTAGAGGTTAGACTCAGGTGTAGCCTACCGGTTAGCATACGGGGTAGGGCAGGTGGTAGTATCGGGGATAGGCTAAGGGGTAGCCTTTTAGAAAACCCTCTCCCTCGATGGGAGAGGCTGGGTGAGGGTGTTAAATCTAATTTTTAGGACATTGGTATTCTATCTTGTAACAATAAACTTTTTGGTATCCTTGCCGAGTCTTAAGAAATAGATTCCGGGATTTATACCTTTCAGAACTATTCTTGTTTCACTGTCATTGCGATCCGCCTTGGGCGGAGAAGCAATCTCTTTTATCAACTTTCCCGACACATCAAAGATTTTAATTTCTTTCACGGATAACGGAACACGGACACGAATCACGCCTTTCGCCGGATTCGGATAGATTTCTTGCATTAAGGCTATAGTGTTTGGGTTCGTAGTTTCTTCGATTCCGGATATAATCGAATCCCGAATTACTGAGACAGTGAAGCTCCAATAATTTGCGACATAGGTCCGATTCTGAATCGGATTCCAAGCAAAAGCACTAGGACCACCTCCGACCATAATGGTTGTAATCACTGAATCAGACGCACCATCAATTATCGTCACATTATCGCTTGTAGAATTAGCACAATATACCTTCTTGTTCATAGAATTATAGAATAAAGCATAAGGCCAGCCTCCGACCGTAATGGTTGCAATCACTGAATCAGACGTACCGTCAATCACTGTCACATTATTGCTACTCTGATTAGCGCAATAGACCTTGTTGTTGGTAGAATTATAGACCAAGGCATAAGGCTGTATTCCGACCGTGATGGTTGTAATCACCGAATCAGTCTCACCATCAATCACCGTCACATTATTGCTATACAGATTAGCGCAATATACCTTGTTGTCGGTAGAATTATAGACCAATGGCCGAGGATTGTCTCCGACTGGGATAGTCTCTTCTAACCACTGGCAATATAAGGGAGCAGGGAGGAGGGAGCAGAGAACAGTTAAAAATATAGATGAAAACTTAAACTTTTTCATTTAATCCTCATTCAATCAATGCATAAACCCAATTTACTAAAACTCGGACTTAAGTCAATAGTTTGGTAAAGAGATTGCGCGATTCTAAGAGTGACTACAGAGATTAGAATAACCACACTATTTCACAAGATTAACACGAGGTATGCAGCAAAGCTCGTATTGACATTTGATGAATTTTAATTTATGGTTTCTAGGAATACTAACTTTATAAAGAATGGAGGAACAATGAAAAGATTAATATTATTTTATATGTTTGCTTACTTACTATTTCCTTTAGTCAATGACTGGCAACGGAGGACGCAATGTTTAGATTAGCGTGTTGGCTGATGCTCGGCTGTGCGTTGAGCGTCTGGGCTGAACCGGCTTGGCACCAGGTCGAGTTCAATTATCCGGTCAGTGCGGTGGCGGTGGAGAGTGACAGCTTTGCCTGGGCAGCGGGAACGGCTGGTAGCTACCTGTACGGTTTCCTCCACTGGGACGGTGTGAACTGGGTCCTTGCTGATACGGTTCGCAACCAGCTGGTCTACGACATATGTTTTGCCGGGGCTCAAGCCTGGGCAGTGGGCGAGCAGTTCAATTTTCCGGACGGAGTGGTCTATCGCTGGAACGGACAACATTGGCAGCAGCAGCCGGAACCGTTCGACCGGAGTCTGCAGGTAGTGGCATTTGCCGATTCCACAACCGGGTTTGCCGGCGGGGCGGCTCCGGTCACGCAGCATCCAGTGATAAAGTACGCTAATAGCGCATGGCAGATTGATTCAGCCCTGACTACCCGGCGGATTATCCTAGGTCTCGCCGCTACCTGGGTCGGCAAAGCCTATGCGGTCGGCGATTCGGGCGCAATCTTTCGCTGTGATACTGGGGTCTGGACTCAAATTTCGAGCCCGACCACGAACACTCTGCGGCGGGTGGCAATGGAATCCAACACGGAAGGCTGGGCAGTGGGCAATGCCGGAACCATTCTTTGCTGCTTTAAGGATATGTGGACTCAGGTGCCGTCGCCTACCACTCGGAACTTGTACGGACTGGCTATTGCGGGCACCAGTTGTGAGGCTTGGGCGGTTGGTGACTCAGGTACGATTCTGCACTGTGTCCAGGATTCGTGGCATCTCGAGCAGTTTGTGCCCAACCCGCCCGACGTACCGCTTTATACCGTTTCGTTCAACTCCGGCACGCATGGCTGGGCGTTCGGGTATCGGACCCTCGGCGCCCGGGTCGCACTCCACTACTACGACCCACTCGAGATTAAGGAGTCAAAAGTACCTGTATCACCCGGGCGAAAAGGCGCGAACATTGTCCGCGGGGTGCTGATGCTATCGCAGAGCACAGGCGATAAGGCACCGGTCACAAACCAATTGTTCGACATTTCAGGTCGTAAGGTTTTAGAACTTCATGCTGGCGTGAACGATATCCGAAATCTCACACCGGGTGTGTACTTCATAAAAGAGCAGTTAGCATTCATTAGTCAGCTTTCCGGACGCCCGGCGATGAATATTGCCAAGGTCGTCGTTGTCAGGTAGAATTATGCCATGAAGTGCACGTTCTGCGCGACCATCCTGCTATTCGTTGCTCTGGCCACTGCCCAACAGTATGACCACGTCACCATCACCACCGGCCCATTCGTCTCCAGCTTCGCGCCGCTTGGGCAGTTCCTCGAGACTGAACTCGGGCTTAACGACACGGCCGTGACCGTGGAGGACATCTACGGGCACTATCCCGGTCGCGACAACCCGGAGCAAATCCGCAACTTCATCCGCTATGCATACCAGAACTGGGGCACGACGCACGTCCTGCTCGGCGGTGATGCTGAGTTCGTGCCTTGTCGTCAGGTCTGGGCGCGCTGCTGGTGGGGCAGCATTACTCTGCTGATGCCGTCGGACCTGTACTACTCAGATCTGGACGGTGACTGGAACGCGGATGGCGATACAATCTTCGGCGAAGCGGCGGACTCAGTGGACCTCTACCCTGATGTTTTCGTCGGTCGGCTGCCGGCCTCGGGCACCGCCGGCGCCGACCAGATGGTTGCCAAGTTCCGGACCTACTGCTCGGATTCAACCGCACCCTACCTTGCTAATGTGCTGCTGACCGGTTTTGACATTGACGATTCGACCTTCGGCTACAGTACGTCGGAGTTCTATGACGCGACGCTCATCCCGCCGGCACTGCGGCCGTGCACCAAGGTCTACGAGTACAGCTCCGGCAATCACAAAGCGGCAATCCAAAATGCTTTGAACGCCGGTCCGCACCTGTTCGTGCACATGGAACACTGCGATGCGAGCCGTATCGGGGCAGGCTGGCTACGCCATGGCTTGACCATCAGTCGCGACGAGCTGCGCACCCTGACTAACGGCAATAACTACACGATTATGCTTCTGTCGTTCGGCTGTTTCACCGGCTGCTTCGACACGACCGACTGCGTGATCGAGTATGCGCTTGACGCACCCAACGGCGGTGCGGTGGCCGGACTGGCCAATGCGCGCTACGGGCTCTATGGTCGGGACGCCGGTCAGAACCCGCAGCGGACGCTGTCCGCGCTCCAGGGCGAGCGCTTCCTGCAGTTCATCTTCTCCGGCGGTCCGGCTACACTGGAACAGTTCGCTCAGACCCAGGCTTCGCTGGTTCCCCTGGCTGACACGAGCGAACCGGATCGCTGGTGCATGTACAACCTGAACCTGTTCGGCGAGCCGTGCATGCCGATCTGGCTTCCGGTCCTGACCGGTGTCGCGGACCCGCCCGGTGGCGTCGGAATGACGAGGAGTGCGGTCTTGCCCAGCCATGTTTCCGGCAGCCTTGTGCTTGCCGGTCGTGTCACATTGACGATGACCGATATCCTGGGCCGAACCGTCATGCACCTTCAGCCCGGAACGAACAACTTGAGTCGTGTTCCCCCTGGAGTCTACTTTCTGCGAACGACGGACCGCTCCTTTCGGCTCGTCGGGCGAATTGTGAAAATAAATGAGGAGTGAGAAAATGAAGAGAACTGTCGTTTTTGTTCTATCGGCCGCTACGTTCGTACTGGCACTGACCATTAGCGGCGAAATGACCTTCGACCGGACCCGGCTCGGACTCAATGAGCGGAACAGTATGACGGTAGTATCGCTGGAGCGACTCACGAGCACTTGGGAAGTCGGCGCGCCTTCGCTGCCGATTGCGATCGCGCAGTTCGTGGTGCCGCCGGACATGCGGGTAATCGGCTTGACCGTTCAGGAGCTTGAGTCCGACACGCTGGGCACGTACAACGTCTATCCGGTCCAGCCGGCCATGACGGTCTCGGACGCCGAGTCGCCCGGGTATGTGCCGCCGGATGCTAAGTACTACGAACAGCCCTATCCCGGCAGTGTTGTGACCACCGGCCATCAAGGTTCGATGTTCGGCTACAACATCGCCAGTGTGTTTGTGGCACCGGTGCAGTACCACGGTGCAGATCGGTCGCTGGTCTTTCACCCGCGGATCCGGTTCGCGCTAGAGCTGGAGCCGTTCGACCTTGGTTACCTACATCCCGGCAACCGAAACGCTGAGGCACGTAGGCGCATTGAAAATCTGCTATCTCGGCTCGTAATGAACCCGGCGGACCTCAGTCGCTGGGCACCTTGAACTTGAATTGATCAAGACATGAACTGGAGTCGGCACAAATAAAATTCATCACTTAACCCGGGCATTTCTTTTGTAAAAAACGAATATAGACGGTTAATTTCTAAAAGAATTGTTCTAAGATAGAGAGTACTATTTAACCTTAATTAAAAAGTTCTTAGCTGTGCAGATACTCGTAAATCTTTTCGGCAAAGGATTTGCCGATTAGTTTGACTTTGGCGATTTCCTCAACTGTGGCTAACTTCAACTTTTCTAAACTGCCAAAATAACGGATTAACGCAATCTTTCGCTTTTCACCAATACCGCTTAAACCATCAAGTTCGGAGGCAAACAAAGTTTTGCCCCGCAATTTCTTATGATAGGTAATCGCAAACCGATGCGCTTCATCCCGAATTCTTTTTAATAGCTTTAATGCTGAAGAAGAGGCTGGAATCGAAATCTCTCTGCCATCTTCAAAATATAAAGTATCGGTCCTTTTGGCAAAAGCTAAGAAAGCTGGCATTTCGATAGAACCTTCAGGTCGGGACTGGGAAATCCCTCCTACAACCTCCTTGTAGGCCCGAATTGCCGTTGAAAGCTGTCCTTTACCCCCATCAACCAGAACTAAATCGGCTAATGACTTATTCTCTTTAATTTGCCGTTTCACTCTTCGGTTTAATACTTCTTCCATCATTGCATAATCATTAGGACCAGCCACGGTTTTTATTTTGAAAAGACGGTAGTCCGGTTTATAGGAATAATAATCATGAAAAACGACAATGGAGCCAGTTGCACTTTTTCCTGCGATATTAGAGATATCAACCCCCTCTATAATTCTGGGCGGTTTGTCTAAACCCAAAAAATACTGTAAATCCAGATTTGCCTGGTGAATCTTCGGCACCGGCACAATCTCAGCCAATCCCACATCGGCATTGCTATTGGCTAAATTCAATAACCGAATCTTCTCCCCTCTTTTTGGTTGATAAATTTTTACCGTCCGCTCTCTTTTTTCTTTGAACCACTGAATGAGTGGTTGAGTCATTTCCGCGTTTAATTCTCCCGGCAGTATCACCTCATCTGGCAAATCAAAAGTATGGGTATAAATCGAACGGAGCAGACTTTCCAATATTTCACTGTCTTTAGTCCCGCGCGTTAAGGTCAAAGGATATTCTTCTTTGCCCGAAAGTTTACCTTCACGCACTTTGAATCTTGTCGCAAAGGCTAAAGTGTCGGTTCGGGCTAAACCGAAGATATCGCGGGCGAGCTTATCTTTAAAGACGGCGGGTTGGTTTCGCATTATTTCTCTTAACGCCATTAACTGGTCACGGATGATGGCAGCTTTTTCAAAATCCTCATTTGCCGAAGCCTCAAACATTTTCTTTTCCAATTCGCCACTTATCTTATCCGATTTACCGGAAAGAAAGGCAATCACACTGTTAACTCGTTCCCGATATAATTCTTCCGGTACGGTGCCCCGACATGGCCCAAGACACCGATTCATCGGAAAATTAAGACAGGGTCTTAAAGGTATTGGACAGGGCAATCTTTTATTACAGGTTCGGATTTGGAAGATTCGTTTCACGCCCTTTATTGCCTTTCTTAATGCTTTGGCTGAAGTAAATGGTCCAAAAAGAATTGAACCGTCTGGTCTTAAATTCCGGGTCGGGAATATTCTCGGATATTTTTCCTGCACCGTAATTTTAAGATAAGGAAATTTTTTATCGTCCTTTAATCGGACATTATATTTTGGCTTATTAATTTTTATTAAATTTTCTTCTAAGACTAAGGCTTCGACTTCGGAATTAGTGACGATATAATCCAAATCGGTTGCCCGGGAAATTAAAGCAGCGATTCTTGGGTCTTCTTTAGTGGTAGTATAGGCGCGTAAGCGGTCCTTTAGATTTCGCGCCTTGCCGACATAGGCAATTTTGCCTCGTTTATCTTTTAATAAATAGACACCCGGGCGTTCCGGTGCTTCTTGGATTTTGTCTTTAAGCATTATTAATATTATTAGACTTACCTTAACAATGTCAAGAAACTAAAAATAAATCAACCAGACTTGCAAGAAATCTTACTCAACAGTTTAGTTAATATCTGCTCTTGACCTGCTCGATTTTTTCGGTTAATTTAGGTTGTTTAATATACAATTTTACTTAAGAAAAATAGTAATAGAAGGTGGTGTATTAGATGAATTCGAACCGAAATAACCAGCCGGTTTCTAAAGGAATATATTTACTTATAACTATTGCAGTAATTGTCTTCACTCAAGTTAATGGTGTTACGTTTCACCAATATGGAAATTGTGGTTCATCCCGCCCTTCGTTTCTGCGGGCAATCCGGGAAGGGCGGGATTCAGCAATGGTTAAAAATATAGAGCTAAATGGTGCGGTGATAGCTCAGATACCGGTTGCTGGTTTCAACTGCCCATCAAATTACCAATCACTGGACTTTCGACCAGTAATGCCCGATTCTGGTTTCACCTGGCAGCTGCAAGGTTCCTTTGCTAATGCCGTGTTTACTGACCTTTCTTTTGCCGATGACAGTGTAGGCTACGCATCAGCCGAACTCGGCATTGTGTACAAAACAACCAACTCCGGAAATACTTGGACCCGCATCATGAATCTCGGTTTTCCATATTACTGGTATGGCGTGCACGCCTTGAACCAGCAGAAAGTTATTGTGACCGGGTTTAACAATACGGCGGGAACCGGTATTTATCGTTGGAGCACCAATGCTGGTACCAGCTGGGATACAATTGTTACGCTTGATTCGGCTGAATGGGTTAGCCGGGTCCGATTCGCCGATTCGGTTCATGGAATAATCTCGGTTGGCTGGAACGGTGGTATCTGGCGCACGGACAACGGTGGACAGAATCCAAGCGATTGGAGTTATGTCCAGATTGACCCTTCGCACGGCTGGTTTGAAGGTAATTTCACTTTTCGTAATGATGGAAATTGTTATCTTACTGGAATCAGTTTCTGCCATTCCAGCGATGCTGGTTTGAACTGGTCGGTTCAGCCTTCAGCTGACCCGGTGTTTGATGGCGGTGTTTCATTTCCGGATACACTGCACGGATGGACCGGTGGCGGACAAATTTCTGCACCGGTCAAAGGCTGGCTACACCGTACCACCGATGGTGGAATAATCTGGTCAAACCGATTGATTGAGACACCGGAACCGATACGTGCGGTACTCTTTCTCAATGAGACATTAGGGTTTGCCGTTGGTGGTAATCACTTTACTGGTGTTGGTGCGATTTATTCAACGACCGATGGGGGCGATTCCTGGCGAATGGACATAAATACCGGAGCAGAGATGAAAGGAATTGATTACAAACGGGTGGGTGATTCGGTTGATGTTTGGTGCGCTGGTTTTAACTCCGCTTTAACTGGTCGCATCTACAAGACACGCATTGGTCTTACTGCAGTTGGGATTGAGGAACGCACAACGCTTAAAGCCGAACGCCTAACACCAGAGATTTATCCGAGCCCGGCTAAAACCGTGATTCGTGTCCGCGTTCCGCTATCCGTGAAAGAAATTAAAATCTTTGATGTGTCAGGAAAAGTAGTTAAAGAGATTGCTGCGTCCGACTTTCAACCGACTCGTAATGACACAGAGCTGAAAATATCGCTAAAAGAAATAAACCCGGGTATTTATTTCTTAAACTTAGGAACCGAAACAATAATCAAAAAGTTGATTGTTGCAAGATAGGATAAGTTTAATATCATAAATAAAAGGCTTTTGGGGTTATGCCCCGTTAGAAATTACCGAATGAAGACAGGGATAACTCAAGAATTTGGGAAAGCAATCTCTTACCAAGAGATTTCTAATTGGGTGTATCAAAACAATCATAAGGAGGAAAAATGAAGAACTTTAAGTTATCGTCTTTAGTTCTCACTACTATCTGCGCTCTCCTTCCTACTCTTTTATATTGCCAAGTCGATACTGCTTGGATGCGGCTGTATAACGGTCCAGACAACCAGCGCGACGTCGCCCGTGCCATCGCCCTCGACGATTCGGGTAACGTCTACGTCACCGGTCAGAGCTACGTCAGTGGCGTGCATACCCGGATTACCACGCTGAAGTACTCCGGAGACGGGGTGCTCCGCTGGGCTGCGTTCTACGACCGGCAGGCAAACTTCACGACCTCCGCCGCCGGCATCGCAGTCAGCCCGGGGGGCGGTGTCTATGTGGCTGGCACGACTAGCGGTTCCGGCACACAGGCCGACATCACTACCGTGAAGTACACGCCCGGCGGTGACACGGTGTGGGCCAGGTTCCTTGACGGCACGGCGCACTCGAATGACGAAGCCGTCGGCATGGGACTGGACGCGGCGGGCAACATCTATGTCGTCGGGAGAGTCTCCGACCCGGTGACGAGTTTGGACTTCGCCGTCGTCAAGTACGACGCGGCAGGCAATGAACAGTGGGTCAGCTATTTCCGGGGCGGAACCCGGGTCGACTACCCGGTCGCAGCCGCGACGGACAGCGCCGGCAATGTGTATGCCATCGGCGTCAGCGAAGGACCCGACTCAACATCGCGACTCGCTTCCGTCAAGTTCAGTCCTGCCGGTGACACACTGTGGGCTAGATTCTACCAGCATGCGCCGCGCTCGATCGAAGCTCCCAGTTCAATCTTCGTCGACCGGACCGGCAACGTCTATGCCGCAGGTTCGGACATCGACCCGTTGACGGGCTACGACTTCGTGGTCATCAAGTATAGCGCAGAAGGGGTAGAGCAGTGGGTCCGCCGCTATAACGAGGCGGACGGGATGGACCTTGCCTCAGGGGTCGCCGTGGACCTCGCGGGCGCGGTATACGTCGCCGGTCAATGCGAAGACAGCGCCGGCACTGCCCTGTGCGCAATCATCAAATACGGCGCGGACGGAAGTCTGTGCTGGGTGCGCCGATACCGTTATGGCGACTTCACTGGTTCGCGGACGGTTGTGTTGGATGGGCAGGCGAACGTTTATGTCGGTGGGTTCTGCCAGCTCACGGACACGACCGAGGTGCCGCTCGTGGTCAAGTACGACAGCGCCGGCAACGAAGAATGGGCGATCCAGCAGGCGCCGCTTCCGTCTGGCGTCGGGGATTTCAGGGCGCTCGCCATCGGCGAGTCGGCTGCAGTCTATGCCGCGGGCTGGTTCGGCGTGGGTATTCAGGCAATTGATTACCTGACCGCCAAGTACCGACAGACATCAGCGATTATCGAGGACCCGACCCCGGTCGCACCTCACTCGGCAAGTTCGACCACAGTTATCCGTGGCGTACTGAAAATGCCTCTGGCGTCAGACTTTAAGCGTAGTGCTTCAAGCGCATTGTTCGACATCTCAGGTCGCAAGGTGTTGGACCTGCATCCGGGGTCGAACGATGTGCACCATCTTGCTTCAGGCGTCTACTTCGTCCGTTCAGGGTCATTAAATTCACATAAGGTCATTATTCAAAAATAGGAAGGTGCTATGAAAACTGCTGTAACACTGCTGATTTTTCTCGACATAACTCTGTCGGTCGGTCAGTGGTCTCAACCAGTGACGCTCGCTGAAAGCATCGCACCGTTTGGCGCCGGACCGGAACTAGTGCCCCTGAGTGGCGACACAATCTGGGTCTTCTGGGTTCACGAGGATATGACGCCCCGGCTCATGGCTCGGCGTTTTGCTGCAAATAATTGGGACGAACCAGAGACATTAGCGATTGGATTGAATGGTCTTTACTGGCCTGCAGGAATCGTTAACGATTCTAACCGCCTACTCGTTGCGTTCTATGAAGGCAGCTATCCGGTCGAGCAAACTACTTTTCAGGATTCCTGGGGCATATACACTATGAAGAGAACTGAAGCTGGTTGGACCCAACCAAACTTAGCCCATAATATGCTGATGACAGCTTTCCCATATGAAATCAGATTGGGTCGGGACCGGAATGGCGGTATCGGTATGGTCTGGGACGAGAACGCAGGAGGTATGAATAGTATGGACTCAGTGATGTTCAGCCGCAAGACCAGTTCAGGCTGGACGCCACGCCGATGCCTTGCTCCTGGACGCTATCCAGATGTAAACTGCTCACACGCCTCGTTAATACCTGGTGATAGCACCAATTTCATTATTTCTTTCTGGAATTGGACATATCCTAATACTAACCTGGTCGAAGTTTGGGATTTGAATGACAGCCTGATGTATGAAGCACAGGTATTCGCCGGAGAGCAACCAGTATTGTCCCGAAGCGATGATTCAAGGTTCCTTATTTTCCGGCGTAAAGATTCCCTGTTCGGCAGCGTGAACTGGGGAATGGGATGGATGACTGAAGAATTGATTGCATCTGGTTTGGGTTGGGGTACGCCAGGGCTGTGCTCGGATGCTATGGGTTGGGCATGGACCTGCTGGCCCGATAGTTTCCAACAAGTGGTGTTAACAAGTTATAATTCGGGCATGGGTTGGTCGTATCCCGAAACGGTAGCTAGATTCAGTTCCCTGGGCGAGCCCAGAATAGCTTCAGATGATTCCGGGGTCATATACTGCGTCTGGCTCGACCATGCAGCCGGCAATCCGGGTCGGCTCCGGCACGCTTATCGTCTGGCAAGACCCGGGATTATGGATGAATACGGACAGACACCAAAATCTTATCCGGAACACCGACCGACCATCGTCCGCGGCATACTGAAAATGCCTCTGGCGTCAGGCATCAAGCATAGTGCATCAAGTGTATTATTCGACATCTCGGGTCGTAAAATTCTCGATTTGCAGCCGGGTCCGAATGATGTCAGTCGCCTCGCGCATGGGGTGTACTTCGTACGGCTGGTACCGGAAGCCGGTTGGACGACTGTGAAAGTCGTTATCCAGAAATAAAGAGGAACTATGCGTTTTTATCGAATGCTTTTTGCGTTTGTGCTACTGACCTCATCGGGTGGATTAGCCATCTGCTTCGGGTCGACTTACTACGTGGCTACAACCGGAAACGACACAAATCCAGGCACATTAGCCCAGCCATGGCGGACGATTCAGCGAGCTGCTAACTTGATGGTCGCGGGTGATTCGGTCCTCATTCGCGGCGGAACTTACTACCAAAGCGTGAACCCAACCCGGTCAGGAACGCAATCCGACCCGATAACCTATACCGCCTATGATACTGAGTCGGTCTTTGTTGACGGTAGCGAGGTTGTTACCGGCTGGGTGCAGGACAGCGGGAATCGGTATCGGGCTAACGTGACGTTCACCGCCGACCCCAAGTTCACATCGGTGCGTGACCCGAATGGCAATTATGGTGGGCTCGTTACCCAGAACGGCGCAAAGCTGCAATACGCGATGGCGTTGAGCCCGGCGGCGGTTGACTCGCCAGGTGAGTACTACATGAACGATTCAGCTAGTCCGCCCTACACGATGTATGTCTGCGTCAGGGACCTCGGGCAGGGCTATGACCCAAACAACTATGAGATGCGCGTGGCGAAACGCCGCAAGGGGTTTGACTTGGACGGGGGTGAGGATTGGCTGGTCGTTGAAGGCATAACGTTCCGGAACTACAACGATAATGCGGTTCACTCCATCGGCTCGAATGATTGCGAGTTCCGGAGTCTCACGCTCCACACCAACTTCATCACCGGCATCTATCTTACGAGCAACTCTAACCGCTGCCTCATCGAGCGCTGCGCCTTCTGGGACAATGGTCACGGCGGGATCGAACTCGCCAGCACGCGCCGGACTACAGTTCGCAAGAACCGATTTCTGAAGCGTGACCTTGGCGACGGTTGTGGTGGTAACGGTGCTCACCTTTGGCTGGGACCAGTTGGTGCATTAGCCGACAGCAACCTGATTGAGAACAACATCGCATTCCGCACCGGTCGAGACAATTACCAGGGTCCGTTCATTGCCGTCGCTGGTAGTTATAATCTGATTCGCCATAATAGCATCGTCTCATCGGCGGGCGGTACGATTGCGCTGCTTGATGGCGGTCACAATACGGTCGTGAACAACGCCTGCGACTTCAGCGATGCAGTCCATGGCATCGCGGTCTTTCCCAATGCGGTGCACGACAGCTTCCACTTTATCAAGGGCAACTGTTTCTATGCGCAGGACCCGACCGGCAAGTACTGGTGGAATAATGTCCGCTACAATAGCCTCGCCGCCTGGGAATCCGCCGGCGTCCAGGTCGGAAATTTCGACAGCCTGCCAGGGTTCGCAAACCAGGATAGCGAAGACCTGCACCTTATAAGCAGCAGTTCTTGTATTGACCACGGAACCCCGGACAGCGCCGCCAGTGACGACTACGACGACAACCCGCGGCCCCAAGGTCAGGGCTTCGACGCCGGCGCATACGAGTTTCTGGGGGTGGGAATGCAGGAGCTGGGTCAGTCAATCGCCAGTCGTCCGTGGCCAATCGCTTCAGTCGTCCGTGGCATGTTATTCCTACCTTCCTCTTTTAATTCATCACTCCTCGACATCACTGGTCGCAAGATGCTGGACCTGCATCCGGGTGCAAACGACATCCGGCATATTGCACCAGGAGTCTACTTTATAAGATTTGATACTGAAACAATAACCAAGAAGTTAATTATTACTAAATAGAAGGACATTTCAAATGAAAGGTTCTTCGGCAAGAACTTAATAAGGAGAATAAATGGCGGAAAAGAAAATTATAATCGTCGGGGCGGGCATTGCCGGGCTCTCCGCCGGTTTATACGCTCGGATGAATGGCTATAAGACCACCATTTTCGAGATGCACGACATTCCGGGTGGATTATGCACTGCCTGGACCCGGAAAGGTTACACTTTCGATATCAGCATGCATATGCTCGTAGGCTCAAAGTCCGGACCATTCCACCAGATGTGGCAGGAGCTGGGTGCGATTCAGGGACGACAATTTGTTTATCATAACGAGTATTCGCGTATCGAGAGCGGAAGTAAAACTCTCAGTATCGGCGCTGACCAGCAGTGGCTTGAGCAGCAGATGATTTCGCTTTCACCAGCGGATGCAAAATTAACCAAAGAATTCATCAGTTTGTTCTGCGGTAGGGGACTAATAGGCGCAGCTTCGCTGAAGCCTTCTGAACTCGCCGGACCATTGGATGGACTAAGAGTGATGTTGGCTATCCTGCCGCTCATGGGCAAGTTCCGCAAATACGGAAAGCAGACGGTTCAAGAGTTCGCCCAGCGCTTTCAAAACCCGTTTCTGCGCAATGTGGTTAGATTCGTAATCGATGGACCAGGTTGGCCCATGCTAAATTATCCTCTGATTGGCTTAGCCGGATTCCTTAATGCATCGTTATCCGAAGCCGGCGTACCAGTCGGTGGTTCCCAGCAGGTAATTTTCCGGATTGCTGAACGCTATCGTGAACTCGGCGGGGAAATTAATTTCAAATGCCAGGTCAAGGATGTGATTATCGAAAACAACCGGGCGGTCGGTATCAAGCTCGAAGACGGCACCGAACACCGGGCTGATATTATCATCTGGGCAGGAGATGGCAGAACCGTCATCTTCTATATTCTAAAAGGTCGCTATCTTGACGATAAAATCAAGAACATGTATGAACACTGGATTCCGGTATTACCAATCGTCCACGTCATGCTTGGCGTAGCTCGGGATATGTCAAAAGAACCGGCTCGGCTGATTTATGAACTGGAAAAGCCAATCAATATCGCCGGGGAAGAACGCAAATGGCTGTCGGTTATCCACCATAGCTTTGACCCGACGGCAGCACCACCGGGCAAAGCCGCTATGGAGGTCTGGTATGCAACCCGCTACGATTACTGGGAAACGCTTTATAAGCAGCGCAACCAGTATGAAGCCGAAAAGAAGCGCATTGCTGAAATTACTATCGCTGAATTAGATAAACGCTGGCATGGTCTGGCAGCTCAGGTTGAGGTGGTGGATGTACCAACGCCGATGACCTATGTCCGCTACACGGGTAATTGGCAGGGTTCACCGGATGGCTGGTATATCACATCGGACAATATGAGACGCAATCCGCTGCGCGCCTTACCCGGTCTGTCTGGTTTTTATATGGTCGGTCAATGGACCGCTCCCTTCACCGGTACCGTAATGGCAGCATTGTCCGGACGGCAAATCGTCCAATTACTCTGCAAAAGAGATAGCAAAAAGTTCGTTACAACTGGACCTTGAAAGGATTTTAGGCAAAGCTAAAGCTTTGCCCTACATTAATCCTGATATAGAGTAGGGCAATCCTTAAGGGTTACAAATATCCTTCTCGGTCCTGTTTAATTTACTCTGCGTCCTCTGCGGTAAAATAATGCTATACAAAAAGATTATGCAGGGCTAAAGCCATGCCCTACCTCCTCGGTGGTTTAATTAAAATGTAGGGCAACCCTTTAGGGTTTCAATATCTTTTCCTCTGGACAGTCTCTTAAATTTCATTAATAATTGAGCCGAAAGGAGTAGTTATGAAATATTGTTTTATCCTTAGTTTTATCTTTAGTCAATTTATTCCTAAATTAAACGCCGAACCGGTTAGCCCTTTAGCTGAGCCGGTTATCCAATATATCAATACTGACCATAACAAGACAATTAATGATTTTCTTTACGATTTTCGGTTTGACTATGAGCAAATTGATGTTGACCCTGGGATACCACCGGAAGGTGATTATATGGGCGGCGTAACTTTTACTAAAGATGGTTCAAGAATTCTCTTAACCAATCGAATGACCGATAATATTACGGTCTTTGATTGGCAAACGATGTCAGTAATCACTAACATTCCGGTCGGTGATTATCCGGGTGGAATTGCGGTTTCCGATTCTTTAGCGATTGTGGCTTGTGCGTTCAGTGATGAAGTCTATGTAATCAATCTGAATGATTATTCAATCGACACGGTTTTCCAATTACCCGCCGGACAACAGCCCTGGGTGGTTCGAATCAGTCCAGATGGGCATAAGGCATACGTTTCCTGTGACATCAGCAATACCTGTGAAGTCTTTGACTTAATCACAATGAGCCATACAATGACCATTAACAATTTCCCGATTTATCTGGCGAGTTTTGGCTGGGGCTCGGAGAATGGTCGCAATTCAGTTACTTTTACCAATTTTGAAATCACGCCCGATGGCAACTATTTAATCGTCGGCGATGGGCTGGATACGGTATTTTTCTTTAACACAACAACCGGTTTGGCAGAAGATACGATTACCGGTATTCCAAGTTGTCCATCCATCAACTTATCCGGCGATAGCACCAAGGCAATCGCCACCTGTTTAACCAATCCCGGAATGGTAAAGCAAATTGATATTGCCACCCGAACCATAACCGGCAGTGTGACTTTGATCGGCTATCAAATCAGCATGGCTTTGGATGCCGGGGTGAACCGAGTTGGCTCAAAAGCATTTGTTGGTATCAGTAATAACAGCAGTGCGATTGTCCGTTTTGCCACATCCGATTTTACCGTTTTCACTTCAACCTATACCCCGTTCTGGATTGGCACTTCACCTGACCACAGCTTGGCAATCAGCGGACAATTCAATTTCTCAATCGTCGATTTTACCACTGAACAAGTACTTGGACAATATTCCGGCAATACGCAATATTTTGGCGCAGTTTCACCGGTTGATTTTCGGGCAGTTGGTTTTGACCCGTATCGTCACGAGGGTCTGTACTTTTATGATTATATGACTCCGAGTGCGCCGGACTATCGAGGCACGACTGATGCCGGTTTGTACCCGGAAGGCGATGCACCGCACCGGGTAGCAATAACTCCGGATGGGACCAAAGCCGTGGTTACCAACGTGCTTTCCAACAATGCGACGATTGTTGACTTAAATACCTATACCGTAGATACAATTATTCCAATTGGTGACCGGGTGCAGGATGTAGCAATCACTTCGGATTCGCGCTGGGCAGTAATCTGCGGTTTCAATACCAATTCGGTAAAGATTATCGATTTGCATTCCAACCAGGTGGTAGCCGATGTTCCAACCGGTACCCGCCCCAGTGTCGTTTCAATCAGTCCGAATGATAGTTTTGCCTACGTCGGCAATGTTCAGTCCAATACTGTTAGTGTGATTGCACTCGACGGTCCTGCCAGCCATAGTGTTAACGAAATCCCCTGCGGTGAAATCGGTGTGGTCTGGGCAGCTTATGGCGTGACCAGTGATGTGAAAGTTGACCCAGCCGGAAACTATGTGCTGGTTGCGGTATCATTTGATGATGAGGTAAGAGTAATTAATACTCACTCGTATAGTGTTACCCCATTACCGGTTGGCGATTTTCCGATTCAGATTGCTTATGACAGCACCGGTCGATTTGCTACGGTAACCAATGCCTTCTCAAATAATTTCTCGTTGGTTTATGTTGATGGCGAGACTTCTTATGTGATTGGAACTTTTCCGGTGGGTGATTATCCGTTGCGACTCGATTACAATAAATTATCCGACCAAATCGGAATTAGTAATTACACTGCCAAAACATTGGTTAATATCAATCCGCGGACCGGCAGTACCATCAGCACCAATTATTACACCAGTTATGGCAATATAATTCAGGTCCGGTTTGCTGAATCCGGCGGTCCGATTGTATTGACCTCTTCGGTTGGCAACACACCAGGACATATTCATCGCGGCGGCGAAGCGATTGCATTACCCGCGGTTCCGGCTTATTTTGATTATTGTCCGGCGGTTATGAAGGCAGCGGTTGTGATGCCTGGACCAGATTACTTGACTGTGATTGATTGGAGCGTACCGCAAGTGAAAGAAGTTATAAATATTCCGCTTTCGGTTAAAAAACCGCTTTGCGAAATCCGACCCAATCCTTTCTGTAACAAGGCTGAAATTAAATTAAATTTATCATCCCGAAAATTGCATGATGATGATTTCTCTTTAAAAATCTACGCTGCCAATGGCAGATTGATAAAAGATTTTTTAGCGGTCAGCGGTAAACGGTTAGCGGATCACGGTTTCGTCTGGGACGGTTCTGATTCCTATGGCAATCCAGTCAATCCCGGTATCTATTTTGTTGAATTAAAAATCGGTTCGACCAGTTCGACCAATAAAGTGATATATACGAGGTGAATTTTAGCAAAGTAAATCCCGTTTTGTCGACCGGAATGCGGGCACGAATGAACCAGCCTGAGTTCCCACCCATGTCCCGCGCCGAGCTGGACCGGCTCGGCTGGGAAGAATGTGACGTTATCATTGTCACCGGCGACGCCTTTGTCGATCACCCGTCGTTCGGTTCCGCAATCATCGCCCGGGTCCTGATTGACACCGGGTTCCGCACCGGCATCATCGCCCAGCCTGATTGGAACAGCACCAAGGACTTCGAGCCACTCGGTCGCCCACGCCTGTTCTTCGGTATCACGGCTGGTAACGTGGACTCGCTGGTTAACCATTACAGCCCCCTGGGTCAGAAGCGTCGGGTAGATGCCTATAGCCCCCCGACTGGGAAAGCCGGTTTGCGTCCTAATCGAGCAACGATTATCTATGCCAATCGGCTACGCGAAGCATTTCCGGGCGTTCGTCTCGTGCTGGGCGGTATCGAAGCCAGCTTGCGCCGTCTTGCCCACTATGACTATTGGGATAACAAAGTACGCCGCTCGATTTTGCTCGACGCCAAAGCCGACATCATCGCCTACGGCATGGCTGAGCGCGCAGTTGTTGAGATTGCGCGCCGCCTGGCAGCTGACCCCAAAGACAACCTCGGTAATATATCCGGTACGGTTATATCGGTGCGAAATCAGGAGGACTTCGATAACGCAATTGTCATTCCGAGTTTCGAGCAGGTGAGCCAAGACAAACAAGCGTTTCAGGATGCGTTCATGGCGTGGTATTCCGAGCAAGACCAACCCCATGGTAAAACGATTATTCAGCCGCACGCCGACCGCTATGTCGTGCAGTATCCTCCGCAACCCCCACTCACTCAGAAAGAACTCGACCGAATCTATGATTTGCCCTACCAGCGCAAGGCTCATCCCAGCTATCGTAACCAAAAAATTCCAGCGCTCGAAACCGTGAAGTTCTCAATCACCGCTCATCGTGGCTGTCTTGGTAGTTGCACCTTCTGCACCCTAACCGCACATCAGGGTCGGGTAATCCAATGGCGTAGCTCTAAATCCATTGTGGCAGAAGCCCGTTTCATCACGCAAATGGACGGTTTCAAAGGTCGTATCACCGATGTCGGCGGTCCGACCGCTAATATGTATGCAACGACCTGTCCCAAACTGGATCGTGCCGAGCCTTGCCGGAACCGTGAGTGCTTATTTCCTGAGCCCTGCCCTAGTCTGCAGAACGACTGCCGCCGCCAATTGAAAGTCTTGGAAGCAATCCGTCACCTACCGGGTGTTAAGAAGGTTTCAATCGGCACCGGCTTGCGCTATGATTTGATACAGGGAAAAGAAGGACGGCATTACCTGACCGAGCTTTGCCGGCACTATGTCAGCGGTCAGCTCCGAATCGCGCCCGAGCACTCGACCAACCGTGTGCTTACCCGTATGCATAAGACATCGTCCGAAAGCTTTCAGCGTTTTCTGCAATTATTTGACCAGGTCAACCGGAGCCTGGGTCGTAAGCAGTATCTAATTCCCTATTACATCAGCGGCTTTCCCGGCTGCACCCTGGAGGATATGGTGGAACTGGCTGAGCACATTGAGCAGTCAGGCGCTGCCGGGCTGACCCCGAAGTTAATTCGCCAGGTTCAGGACTTCACACCCCTGCCGATGACCCTGGCTTCCCTGATGTATTACACCGGCATTGACCCCTTCACTGGTGAGAAACTCTACGTCGCCCGCGACATCAAAGAAAAGAAGCTCCAACGAGCCATCCTGCAGCTCCGCGACCCGGTCGCCTTTGCCTATGCCGTTCAGTCGCTGCGCAAAATGGGCAGCCAGCGCCTCGCCAAACGCATCACTCGCCTCGGTCCGAAATCAGAGCCGACTAGTTTGAGGACACCGCGCTCAACACGCCGGTCGTAACGGGTCAGTTGCGCATAGCATCTGTGGTTTATTATTTCCTCTCTCTCGATGGTCGAATCGACCCTTCATCGAGAAGACCCGACTCGGGGAGAGGATTAAGGTGAGGGTGTATTTTCGTGTTTGCTTCGTAATTAAAATGCTTCTTTTCGTGCCCTTTGTGCCTTCGTGGTAAAATTGGTTTTTTCTCTTATATAAATCTCGTGGTTTTTCTAATCTCTGTAATCTCTCTTAGTTTCGCCGTAATCAATGAGTTACGTTTCTTAGCAAACTCATACAGAACTATTGACATCGCTTATTTTGAGCATAATATTTGATTTGGCATGATTTGTCATAAAAATAAAATGGCATCTATTCGGACAGAACGAGATAAGTATTATGTTCCCCAAATTCGCTTATAAAATGAAAACATCACATAAGATTATTATTGGCGACTCAAGACAAATGAAAGAAGTGCTGGACGAATCGGTTCATTTGGTTATCACTTCACCACCCTATTGGCAACTGAAAGACTACGGAAACGGGAAACAGATTGGCTTCAATGATACTTATGAAGAATATATCAATAACCTTAATTTGGTTTGGCAGGAATGTCACCGTGTTTTACATAAAGGTTGTCGCTTGTGTATTAATATTGGCGACCAATTTGCCCGGTCGGTTTATTACGGTAGATATAAAATTATACCAATAAGAACTGAGATAATAAAGTTTTGTGAAAGCACCGGTTTTGATTATATGGGTGCGATTATCTGGCAAAAGGTTACGAGCTGTCATACCACCGGCGGGGCGACCGTAATGGGGTCTTTTCCGTACCCAAGAAATGGAATTATAAAACTTGATTATGAATTCATTTTAATATTTAAAAAAAATGGAATTCACCCCAAGGTTAACAAAGAGATAAAAGAACAATCCAGACTAACCCAAGAGGAATGGAACCAATACTTTACCGGACATTGGAACTTTCCCGGTGAGAAACAAGATAAACACCTTGCAATGTTTCCGGAAGAATTACCAAGACGACTTATCAAGATGTTTAGTTTTGTTAATGATACTATTCTTGACCCATTTCTTGGTAGTGGCACCACTTCCTTAGCCGCTAAGAATCTGAACCGAAATTCTATCGGTTACGAAATTAATGAAGATTTTCTGCCAATCATAAAAGAAAAGCTAGGGCTAAAGCAAAAGGACGCTTTCGAAGATGCCTCTTTTGAGATAATTAAGCAGGGGGAATTAAAAGCTGATTTTGATGAAGATATTAAAAAACTACCTTACCTTTTCAAAGACCCGATAAAATTTGATAAAAAGATTGACCCAAGGAAATTAAGCTTCGGCTCAAAAATAGACAATTCGCACCACGAGCGAGAAAAATACTATACGGTGAAAGAAATAATCTCGCCTGATAAGCTAATATTAAATAACGGACTAAAAATCAGGTTGTTGGGCGTAAAAGAAAGATTAGACAAGAACGGCGAGGCGGTCAAATTTTTAAGAGAAAAGACCCGCGGACAAAAGGTGTTTTTAAAGTTTGACCATATAAAATATGACGAAAAGAATAATTTGCTTTGCTATCTTTACTTATCAAATAAAACCTTTCTGAATGCCCATTTAATAAAAACCGGACTGGTCGATGTCGATACTTCACTTGAGTATAAATACCGTTCGAAGTTTTTATCCGACCTGTCTGCGTGCAACGCACAGGCAGAAAGGCTGGCAAAATAATGCCGAAAGAATGGATTCTCAATAGTGTGATGAACCGCTTTCAGTTGAATTTTAAAAGAAATGTCGGACCGACTTCTGAATCGATTAGAAAGTGTGTGCCAAAAACAATTAACGAGTGGCGGGAATATTATTTCAAAAATGTTCGAACCAAAGAACAAATCGAAGCGCTTGGTAAAAAACTTTATATAAAAATAACCGAAGTCATCCAAGCTGAAGTTGCTGAAATCACCGAAAAAGATTGTATTGATTATATGCTTCAGTTAGTAATTGACCGGACTTTTGATGGCTATATGACAGAAATACAAACCATCTACGGACAACTTCAAAAGCTATTAGATGTCAAAATTGAGCCGGCACCGGATGAATGGGATAGAAAGTATAACGTTGATTTCTTTATTAAAATCAAGGATAAATATATCGGCTTGCAGATAAAACCGATAAATAGCGGCATTCAATTGCCCGAAATTTTTAAAGAACAAGCTATACAAGCGAAATCCCACAAACAATTTACCGAAAAGTTCGGGGGAAGGGTTTTCTACATTTATTCAATAAAAGAAGGTGAGAAAAAAGTAATATCCAACACCGAAGTTATTGAAGAAATTAAAAAAGAAATTCAACGTTTGGGGAAAAATTAAATGAAAATTACCTCCAGGGACACCTAAGGGAAAATTCTAATGTCTCAAAGTTAAGATAAGACCAAAACAAACTTCACAATTTTTAGTTTTTGGACTTTGACCCCGCACCAATTGAATCGAATATTTTGTTTTAATACCAAGCACTTCATCTTTTGAATCACCCCTAACAATTGATGCCGGGTTGACATCTTTATAATATATTATATTATTAAACTAAATCTAACAAGGAGATAAAATGAACACTAACATTAGAACCCTTTCCGAAGAGATTCGAAAGATGGTTGAAAAACGAATCCGGCTTGAAATCTTAAAAGAACAAGAGTCGCGTTTAAATAAAGAAATCTCTGTAGTTCGGAATGAAATCAGAAGATTAGAAATCGGCAAGATTGAAAAGAAACCCAAAGTCACGAAAATCCGTCTAAGACGAGGGAAAAAGAGTGTGAAGGCGCTGTTGGTCGAGGTCTTCAAGCGAACCAAACGACCGATGAAGGCAAAAGAGCTAACCCGAAAACTACTACAACGAGGTTTCCGCACCGCACGAAAAGACCCGAGCAAAACCATAGATTCGGCGTTACGGGCTAATCCCAAGCTGTTCAGGAAGGTTGCGCCCGGCACTTTCGAACTTATAGGTTAAGCGGTAGAACGAAAAAATTCGCTCGGATAGTAAGCCGAGCACTTACCGACTTACCGGTAATACTTTATTGAAATTGTCATAACTTCCGGCCTCAGTTCTAATGGCATAATACAGAACTGAAACTTACCTTTAACATCCCTCCCTTGATGGGAGGGATGGAGGGAGGGTGTCTATCTCGGGCGGATTTTACACTCACCCTTCTCTTCCCAATAAAGAGGGTGGATTTTTGGCGAAATTTGCGTCTATCATTGTCCGTCAGTGGTTTAATATTCTTTAGTCTTCGGGCTTTCAGGTCTCTTTTTCTCGGTATCTCTGTGGCTATTCCGATTACTTTCATCTAATCGCTGTAATCTTTCTTTGAATCTCTGTAATCTTTCTTAGAATCGTCGTAATCAATGAGTTACGTTTCTTTGCATAACTCATACACAACTATTGACTTCGTTCTGACTTTTGGTAAATTGAGTTTATGGTAAATTCGAATGAGGATTCGAGTAAGGATGAGAAAATAACGCACTCGACAATGGCTCATAAATATGGGAAATGGAGTTTGTCTAAAAACTCGTCCCGTCAAGAGAAAACTACTATATATAGTATTCGGACGAGATGGATAACACAACATATAGTAAAAACTTTCAAATTCAACTAGTTTTTAGACAAACTCAATGTCCCCGTATTATTTGGGATAAGACATTCGGTGGTTCAGCTGAGGATTGTGGTTATTCAGTTCAGCAAACCTCGGGTGGCGGATATATCATAGCCGGCAATAAAGGTGGAGATGTCTACTTAATCAAGACCGATGCCAATGGGAATCAGCAGTGGTATAAGACATCTGGCGGATCAGCTGCAGACGATGGTTGGTCGGTTCAGCAGACTACGGACGGCGGATATATAATAACCGGTGGAACTCGATCTTATGGTGCAGGTAATTCTGATGTCTATTTAATCAAGACCGATGCGAATGGGAATACCGTGAAGACATTTTCTCCAATTCCAAAACGAAATTATCCGAATTCTTCCCCAATCTCATCGCCAAAATTACCCCACGACTTAAATAGTAACGGCAGAATCGGAGGAAGATAGTTCTTTACAGTCTAAGCTAAACCGGAGGCAGTCCAGTAGGTGACTCCCTAAATAGTCCCCTAGGCTACCCCTTAACCCAACTCCCTAACCGGCTCCCCAGGTAGCCCACAAAAAGTTATAAGTACTAAGTCACAAGACGTTTGTTGAGCAAGCAATAAAAAGTCACAAGTAACATGTCACAAGTAAGAAATGCTAAACGCCAGCGATTTTATTGAAGATTCTGATTAGACTTGGAATAACTTCTGAACCCAATAGGGCTGTATAGGAGGTGACCCCGTAGGTTGCTCCTAAACCACTCCATTAGTTATCACTTATTTTAATTCTTAAGTTGTCCCCCAAATAGCCAACAATTCGTCCCCGATACCAATTCCGCAAAGAACTTCTTCCCCCGACTCAATAAGCATCCCCTTATCAGCCATCCTCTTTGTATAATAACCCGATCCATACCCCACTTCCTAACCGGCGTCCCGGAATCAGTTAATCTATCACTTCAGAAGTTTCTTTAATTGACTTGAGAATATCTTTACTATATCATTTTAAAATGATAACCGAGAAAGAAAAAGATATAATTCTTGAATATGCAAGAAGATACAATGCCTCGATTCTTATCCTTTTCGGGTCTGCCTTAGAAAAAAATGTTAAATCTAACGATATTGATATCGGAGTAAAAGGTATTCAGCCTCACTTGTTTTTTAAATTTTATGCCCAACTGATTAAACACTTAACCAAGCCGGTTCATCTTATTGATTTATCCTTTAAATCACCGTTTAACGGAATTGTTGAAGAAACCGGTGTGAAGATTTATGGTTAACCTACTAAAGGAAATTGAGGCAGAAAAAGAGAATGTTATATTGCAAGACCTGACCCCGCCGTGTCCCCTTGACTTATTAAAAATAATCGTTAATCTCTAGTGTGAAAAATAAATCAGAAACCAGACAGTTAGGCTTTTGGCTCTTGGCTTTAGTAACCAGAACCCAGTGCCAAGAGCCCAGCGTCTATTTTGTGGAGCATTATGGTAAAACAAAATTGTTGGTTAGCAGTAATCTTAATTCTTATGCTTTTCAGCATCGGCACAAGCCAAATTCAAAGATGGGTCTATCACTATAATGGTCCAGCAAACAGTTGGGATGAGGCATATTCTCTTGTCTATGGTGCGGATGAAAATATCTATATCGCAGGATATAGTCAGGGCATTGGCTCTTATTATGATTTCACGGTGATTAGTCTAACTTCAACTGGAAGCCCAAGATGGATCTATCGGGATAATGGTGCAGCAAATGATGCTGACCGGGCAAATTCTTTAGTCTATGGTGCGGATGGAAATGTCTATGTCGCAGGAATGAGTATTGACATTGACACTACTTATGGTGATTTCACGGTGATTAGTCTAACTGCAGCTGGAAACCGAAGATGGGTCTATCGGTATAATGGTCCAGGAAATTATTGGGATGAGGCATATTCTTTAGTCTATGGTGCGGATGGAAATATCTATATCGCAGGATATAGTACTGGCAGTAACGCTTATTCCAATTTCACGGTGATTAGTCTAACTTCAACTGGAAGCCAAAGATGGGTCTATTGGTATAGTGGTCCAGCAAATACTTCTGATGGGGCATATTCTTTGGTCTATGGTCAGGATGGAAATATCTATATCGCAGGACAGAGTCTTGGCTCTGGCTATTCTTCCAATTCCACGGTGATTAGTCTAACTTCAGCCGGAGCTGAACGATGGGTCTATCAGTATTACGGACCATCAGGATATAATTATGCAAATTCTTTAGTCTATGGTGCGGATGGAAATATCTATATCGCAGGAAATAGTTTTAGCGGTGGCACTAATTGGGATTTCACGGTGATTAGTCTAACTTCAGCCGGAACTGAACGATGGGTCTATCCGAATTATGGTCCAGGAAATGCGGCATATTCTTTAGTCTATGGTCTGGATGGAAATATCTATAGCGCAGGAATTAGTACTGGCAGTGACACTTCTTACGATTTCACTGTTATTAGTCTAACTTCAACCGGCACTGAACGATGGGTCTATCGCTATAATGGTCCAGGAAATGGTGGTGATTGGGCATTTTCTTTAGTCTATGGTGCGGATGGAAATATCTATAGCGCAGGAGCAACTTATGGCATTGGCACTTCTTACGATTTCACTGTTATTAGTCTAACTTCAACTGGCACTTACAAATGGGCATATCGGACTAATGGTCCAGGAAATAGTTATGATTGTGCAAATTCTTTAGTCTATGGTGCGGATGGAAATATCTATGTGGCTGGAAAAACTTATGACAGTGCCACTTATGATGATTTCACGGTGATTAGTCTAAATCCAGCAATTGGCATTGAAGAAGAACGCATGACGCTTGACGCTGAACGCTTTACGCCAGAAATTTATCCGAATCCGGCGAAGTCCGAGATTCGTGTCCGTTGCCCGTTATCCGTTGTAGGAGCCCGATTCGGGCGACTTAGAATTTTTGATGTATCGGGAAAGTTGGTAAAAGAAATTGCCACGCCTGTTTCGCCGATTCGCAACGACGGCGAGGAAGTAATATCTCTGAAAGGAATAAATCCGGGTATCTACTTCTTACGATTTGGAACTGAAATTAAAAAGTTTCTTGTAATAAAATAGAATGTAGGGCGAGGCTTTAGCCTTGCCAAAATAATGCAGACCTTAAGGTCTGCCCTACATTTTAAATGACTTAATGCAGCCCTAAAGGATTGCCCTTATTAAAATCCTAAATGTTTTGAATTTAGTAATTTGAATTTGTTTCGTAATTAAAAATTAGGAATTCGGCGTTAAGGCGTCAGCCCTCGAACCGACCCCTAAGTTTCTACCTAGTAGCCATTTATCCTTTAAGAAATTAAACAAAATGAGTGAAGAAAGGTATGTAATGGGTCTCCTAAATTTCAACGATTCATTTCGGATTGCTTCGCGCAACGAACTCTGTAATAGTGATAACCGTCGGTGCTGAAAGATTTCTCGACCTTCATAAAATGTTTATTGACATATCTTGCTGAATGTTTAAGATAAGCTAATGGATAAAAAGTTCATTATCCAAAAGACAATTCAAATTTTAGACCGTTATTCGAAACTTTACAAAGAAATCTCTAAAGGTCGTTTTGACAATTACGGTGCCTATATGGCATCGGGTCGTTTTCGGGACGAGGACGAACTTACTAAACCGAAGCTCAGTATTGATTTCTTGGAAGAGATTCTCAAATTTCCTAAAGATGAATATATACCCGAGCAACCAGGTAAAACCGGAATACCTGATTTTTTCCCTCGTGACCAGAGGGTTCATCCTTTTTTCTTTGAACTGAAAGGGTCGGATACCGAAGACCTTGCTACTCATCACCCGCAAGTTAATCAGTATCTCAAACCACCACTGAAATGGGGCGTAATTACCAATATGAGAGATCTGCTGGTTTACGAACTGGATTCTGCAATCCCAATTTCCGACTATTCATTCAGCTTCATTCAGCTTTACAAGGACTACAAAACCCATAAAGATAAAATTCTCGATTTTCCTAACACTAAGCGATTTTTGGACTTCATCACTCGTTTTTCATTCCAGAAATTATCTAACCAAGATAAAATCGAATACCTGAGAAAGGCACCGCCTTGGTCTCAACTGGAAGTTCTTGATTCGGATGAGTTAATCGTTTCAATCCGTAAGGTGGTGGGATTCTTAGTTGAAGACGCCCGAACTCATAAAACCCAGTTGTCAGAAAATCTTAGATTTGAATCCGAGACAAAGGAAGCAATCTCCTTTGAAATTGAAACTGTCGCCGGCGAGCTTGACCGAAAACGCGTTCCCCAGTTAAAAACTTTAGAATCATATGTGCGTGTCAAACCCAATACTCTAGAGAGCCGCGCTTTTGATATTTTTCTATCAAGGGTGGCTTATTTCACAATGACCAGAATTCTCCTGGCTCGAATCTGGGAGGATATTGAATTTATCGAGCAATCCCTGTATGACGGCGGTTTTGCCAAATGGTACGAGATTCGTAATCGTCAAATCCAGCGGGTGCTAAGAGATGCGTTCAATTTCGCTGGTGAGCGATACTCTTGGCTTTATAATGTCCATAATAACTATACCTGGTTCACGCCATCCGAAGAAGCACTAATTGACGTTCTCTATGAATTAGCTAAATTCAATTTAGGTAAACTCAATACCGATGTTTTAGGCGCGGTATATGAGGAGTATGTCGATAGAATTGATAGAAAGAATAAGGGTCAATATTATACGCCAAGAGAGATAATCAAACTAATCTGGGACAGGGTAGGATTTAATAATGACGATGGTCTTTTCCGTTACGAGAACGGTAAACGTGCGTCAAGGTTAGTCTTTGACCCGGCGACCGGTTCGGGCGGGTTTTTAGTTGAAGCGGCAAGGAGAATTAGAGAGGAAGCCCATTATAACGATAAAGACTTTCAAGACCTTACTGAAATCTGGTTAGCAATCATCGAGGGACTTCAGGGTGGTGAGATTAACCTTTTCGCTCATTATATCACTGAGGTGAACCTTTTAATTCAACTCACACCAATTATTAAAAAAATGCTTGATGCCCATAAAAATCTTTACCGTCCACCTCAATTCACCCTTAAGGTAATCCCTTGCGATTCCCTAAGTCTCCATCTTCCCTATGCCCGACTTATTAACGAAGCCGAAGTGAGAGACAAAAAAAGAGATTTAACCACTGTGATTTTAGACCGTCAAAAATGGAATATTTATCAGCAAATTAAGGCTTTTCAGGAGTATGATTTTGTGTGTGCCAATCCGCCCTATATCGGTGAAAAGGGGCATAAGGAACTGTTTAGGGCAACCTTAGACCGATTTCCTTATTGGCACCGGTTCTACCAGGGCAAGATGGATTATCTTTACTTCTTTGTGCTTTTAGGACTCTCTAAGTTAAGGGATGGTGGTAAATTAGGATTTATTACTACCTCATACTGGCCCACGGCGGATGGTGCAAGTAACCTGAGAAAGTATATCTTAGAGAATGCCTTGATTAAGGAGATTATTGATTTTGGTGAGACTAAGATTTTTGAAGGAGCACCTGGTCAGCATAATATGGTTTTCATCTTAGAAAAATGTCCAAGTTGTATACAAGCCAAAACAATGGTCGAAACGCCGATTACGGAAAATATTATTAAGAAAGAAAAGAATCAGATTAAGATTGTAAAAGTGAAAGAGATGCCAATTATTAAAGGGATTAAACCCCTTAAAGGACTAATTAACCACATCGAAAAGCATATTGATAAAAAAGAATATTCTGACGATTATATTGATGTCTTTTATAGTGCAGTCAGGCAAGGAGGATTAACCGATGGAGCTTGGAGTTCACTCTTAATGCAGACCGATGTGGATAAGATATTATCAAAAGCCAATTTTGTATTACTTAAAGAGGTCTTAGAAACTAGACAAGGTATAGTGCCTGGCATTGATAGAGTTACTAAGCAGAACATAAAATCAATTTCATCAGATAAGATAGTGAAATATAACATTCGCCCAGATGATGGTATTTTCGTTCTTACTAAAGAAGAAATAAACCAGCTCTGTTTAACAAAAGCAGAAACTGAATTCTTCATTCCTTCTTACCACAATTCTCACATCACATCATATATTGTTGATATCCCAGTTGAAAAAATAGACTACATTCTTTACATAGACCAAGAGCTGAACTTTGATAATTACCTAAACATCAGAAGCCATTTAGAGAAATTTAAAGATATCTTGAAGAATCGAATTGATCGATATGAGGAAAGAGGTTATAAAGAAACGTATCCTTGGTATCGTCTCAATAGACCAAGAGATAAAAATATACTATCAGGCGAAAAAATAGTTGTGTCAAATTGGGGAACAACTTGGCAACCATTTGCACTTCAATCTGGTGATTTTTTTGAGAAACGAGATGTTACTCTTTTTGTTAAACAGAAAGGCGTCCGAGAAGAACTGTATTATTTTCTTGGAATCTTAAATAGTCAAATAATTAAATGGTGGATGGTTCAAAAGGCAAGGCAACTTGGTTATATGAGGCAATCTGTACAGGAACAAATACCTATCTGCCGTATTGACTTTACAAAGAGAGACGAAGTTAAAACTCATGATACTTTGGTTAAAAAAGTTGAAGCGATGATTGAGACGAAAAAGAGACTCGCTGAATTTAATAATTTCTTCAAAACTCGGTTGACTCGATTAGAAGAACCAAAAGATATTCCTGAAATTAATGCTTACGCAATTACCAGAAGCTTGCAAGCTTCTGATTTGAGAGTCCTGCGCACTCATCCTAAAGTCCAAATCGTCGAATCGACCCTTCTCGGGTCGGGAGACCCGATTCGGGAAGCTAAAGATAGCGACGATTTCTATTTGGCAAAAGCCGGAGAAATAAAAGGCGCAACACTATTCGACAAATCAACCGAAGAGGCTCAATACTCAATGAAACTTGTCGGCAAAAACAAAAAGGAAATTGCAATTACAGCTCCCAAAGAAATCATTTATTACCTTAAAGAAATTTTAAAAGATTACCTCGGTAAATCCTTGGATGAAATCAAGAAGATTCCATTGGCAAAAGATTTAGAGACCTATGAAGCAAAGAGAGACGAAATTCTAAAAGAGGCAAAGAAATTGCTGACTAAAGTCCAATCTCTTCAATCTGAAATTGACGAAATTATTTATGAACTTTACGGCATCACTCAAGCCGAAAGAAAAATCATTGAAAAAGAGCTTCAATCCAGATAAATCTTTATGCAACTTTCATTCTGGGAACCAGCCCCCGAGCTTACTCCCCAAGCTGCTTAGGGGGCTACCCCCGAGGCTACTCCCGAAGCAACTCCCCAGCTTGCTCCCGAAGTCGCTCCCCAAGTTGTCCCCGAAGCTGCCTCCCAACCAATCCCCGAAGCCGCTCCCGAAGTAACTTAGGAGGCGACTCCCGGAGCGACCTCCGAGGCTACCCCCCAAGCCACTTAGGGGGTCACCCCCTAGGTGGTACCCTCAACCCAAGCAATTTCCAATGTAAAATTCCCAATTTCCAATACTTAGAAGAGATTTTGGCTTGACTAAAAGTTTAGTTATAACTAAACTTATAAGAGGTAATTTTATGTTTATTTTCACTAAAGAAATGGCAGAAATACTGCGAAAGATTAGAGAAACTGCTCGATTGACCCAAAAGGAAGTGGCATTAAGAATTGGTGTAAAAACTAAATCTGGGAAAAGTGTCATCAGTCAGTTAGAAAGTGGAATGGTTAAGAATCCGACATTAAAAACCATTCTTGATTATCTTAGAGCCTGTGGTTCATCCTGGCCTGAGTTCTTCAAACAACTGGATGCGATTGATTTTAGAACCAGACATGAAAACCTGTCTGCGTGCGGACACGCACAGGCAGAGATGATTTCACAAGTTCATCCACCGCCAACCCAAAGAAAAATCCAACGAGATGCGATGAGATATGAAATTGGGATTGAATTTCCATCCAAAGAAAAACCAAAGCGTGACATTGATTTTGACCGTTTGAAATCACGGATTGAAGGTAAAGTTTCTGCGTTCTTTACCCGCCGTGGTCATTCTGAGCAAAGCGAAGAATCTCGTCTTGCTGATTACCGGAAATTTGTTAAAGAATATTTTGACTTCCTATCTACTTTGAATAAGTCAGGAATGAAAGCAGTATCCGATAAATGGCAAAGAACCGGATTAAAAACCAATATCCTTTATGGCTTGAAGAAGATTATAAATAATGTGCTTAGAGCAGAGCTTAAACGAATTTCGGCTAAAAAACCGTTGCCTACGGAAAAGCAAGAGAAGATGGCGATTGGATTTACTAAATATCGGATAAGGATTGAAAAGATTGAAGCCGAAGTCCATAAATTACTCTGCGAATTAGGTGTTCAGACCCCTTGGTTTGCATTATACAAAGGTTTTGCCCGTGAATGTTATCGATTATTGAAAAAGTATTATGGCAAGAATCAAGAACTACTCAATAAAACTCTTGCTGAAATTATCGAGCGTTGGCAGAAAGAAGGGTTAAAGGACGATGTCTTGTTAAAGTTAAAAGACAAAATCATCGCGGTCTTTGGAACAATGAGGTTAAGGGGAGAAATTTAATTTCGACCGATTCAGAGTGTTGAAAAACCACGAAAGCACGAAAGAGGAGAATTTGCCAGGAATGAACACGAATAAAATGAAGGAGCGGAATGCGAAGAAACCGTATTTCGTGAGATGTGCTTCAAGCACAGGAGTTCCCCTCATTAATAGGTGCTGGGCTGAATACTCCAACCTATCTGCGTGCCAACACGCACCGGCAGATTGGTTTAATTACCGAATTACAAGAATTTTCTTGTTAATTACCTTTCCACCCTGTCTTATCTTTAAAAAGTAAACACCCGGAGCAAGGGCTGCTAAATTTGATTTACCCTTATTATCGGAAATTTTCATTCCCAGAGTATTATAAACCTCAAATTGCTCACTAGTGGTTAGAGGAGATGAATAAGTATGCTCTTCGATGCCGGGTGGGCTGACAAAGAAATGGTCCTCTACCCTATCGTTTAATCGATTCATATCCGCCGAATAAGCGGTTGAGCATTTTGTCGCATATTCACCAGTATCACCTGCCAGCCAAAGCGAATCAAAAACCACGTCCGATTCACTGCCCGAACCCAACGATATCCGTTTCGTCGTGTTCCAATTTCCAATCCAAAAGGTAACATTAAATTGAGCCGAGTAATTACCGAAATTTTTTACCTTCGCTTTTGGTTGTACCAATTCTCCTTGTTCAATGGTTCCAATCGGGTCTAAGATACTGACTACTCCAACATCCTTGACCCAGACCACTGTTCTGCCGGTTCTTAAATTGTTGCCGGCTCGTTCGTCACCATTTAATGCCAGGGTGCAACCGTAATCGTTATTGCCCCGAGTCAAGAGTGTGCAGGGCAAGAACTCCTGAAGTATTGAGTCACCCGCGGGGATAGTTACCATCTGCATGTTGTTATAGCGGTCCCCGAAGCGGAAATAAGCCGGAAATATTGCTTGATTGATACCATAATTTTTTATCCAGGCTTTGGGCAATATCACATTTCCGGTATCACCCGACGCCGGTACTCCGACAATCGATTGTATCCCAACATCGGTGAGAATACGGCAATCGGCATTATAATTAAAGGTAATACCAGTACCGGGTGATTCCCAATTACAAACTACCGGGATTATCGCAAAATGCTGGTTATTTCCCCAATCAAAAGAGTCGCTGCCGGTTGCGGATGCCGAGTCGAGACTTAACTCAAATACTTGTGGGTTACCCGTCTGGAAACCAACTACCCAGCAACGCCAGCTCGGTCCATTTTGACCGTCAAAAGAAATGCTGAATTTTCCAGCACCGTTTTGAAATTGAGCGTAACCGGTTCCGCCTCGATTCGATAACGGGTAGGGTTCATGAGTACCCGAACACGGATAATCGGTGTGGATTCTTAAGATTCGCGGCACGGGCCAGAGATTTCCCTCGCGGAAGTAATGGACGGTATCAGCATAGATACAAACCAGATAGCGCCAGAGCCCGTAATTTTTTAAAGCCTGGCGGAGGTTCGATGAATAATTATTTCTAAGTACATCGTCAATTCCGGTTAAGGTATTACGTCCCGGAACTTCACCTAACCTTTCCCATACTCTTCTCGGACAGTCGCGGTCATAATATTGGTCTAAGAACATAAACCAGATGCCACCGGCATATAGATAAAGATTTTCGGTCGAGGTTATCGGATAATCCGGATTCCATAAGGGATTGGGCGACGAGGAAAGATATCCGACATAGTCATTAACGTCGTCATAACAAACGTCTTCTGCCCAGACCGAGGTGTTCTCAAAGATAAACCCCTGTTCTTGAGTAGCGTAACGCATCTGACAGGCATGACTAAATTCATGGGCGCAAACAACCTTCAAAAATTCATTCTCAAGTCGCGGGTCAACTGCAATATAACTGGTTGAACCCTCAGGATAAGGGTCGGGATAATTAACTTCAGGGGAACAATAACCGGCAATTCCTGGTTCTTGAACACATATATAAACATCATAGCGGTCATCACCACCCATTCCGTAATCCGGCGGTGGTGCTGCCCAGCCCAGCGAATCAACCTGCTTGTGCCAGGAATACTCGGCATAATTAGCAACTCTCAGCGCATAGATCGAATCACAGGCATCTCCACCCGACCGGGTGAAATGAACCCGTAAGCTTGTCCGCTCGATATATTCTTCGGGACCGGATAAACCCGGTCGCAATAAGGCTTTGCCTTCTTGATAAAGATTCAGAGCATTTAAGGTTCCGCACCAACCTTTTGCCCGGTTAGAAACACCGTTTTCTTTTGCTAATCTCTGTTTATCCGACTTATTCATTTCTCTACTGAAATTTCTAAAGGAATGAATTTCTTCGCCAAAAGATAGCGCGCAAAATACTAAAAATACTGCTAATAATAGTTTTTTTATCATTAGTTATTATATTCGAAGCTACCCCTGCGGTCAACACGGTCAGAAAACCGAATTTTCCATTACTCAGGAAATCAAGTCACTATTGACTTTTAGTGTATGGTTAGTAAACTACCAAAAGTCATTTACAGAGAAATGCTGAATGCGAATTAAACGAATGACAGCGAATAAAACGAATCCTATCCAATCAAAATTACATTATCGAAAAATTCGTTATTATTCGGTTAATTCGTTTCCATAAAAAAAGGAGGCAATGATGGCTTTATTTGACGATGTGAAAAATATCATTATCGAACAACTTCACGTGACACCGGAAAAGGTTGTCGAAAGCGCTTCATTTGTCGAAGATTTAGGGGCTGATTCATTAGACATTGTTGAATTGGTAATGGCGTTTGAGGAAAAATTTGAAATCGAAATTCCGGACGAAGATAGCCAAAAACTTGCTACGGTCGGTAAAGCAGTCGAATATCTGAAAGGGAAATTAGAAGCGAAAAAGTCTGCAGCCAAGTAACCCCTAAATTCTCAAGATGAAACGTAGAGTAGTTGTTACCGGACTCGGAGTAGTAACTTGCTTGGGCAATGATGTTAAAACTTTTTGGGAAAATCTGCTTGCCGGTAAAAGCGGAATCGGACGTATCACAAAATTTGACCCCTCAAATATACCAGTACAAATTGGCGGTGAGGTTAAAAATTTCGACCCCAATCAAAAACTTGACCCAAAACTGATTAAACGCACTGACATTTTTACTCAGTACGCATTATGGGCTTCGGTGGATGCGGTTAAGGACGCCGGGCTTGATTTTGCCAATATGGACAAATATCGAATCGGCGTAATTATCGGCTCGGGCATGGGTGGCATCGAGACTTGGGAAAAACAACATGAGGTCTTCCTGACTAAAGGTCCAGCCCGGGTTTCACCGTTACTGATTCCAATGATGATTCCGGATATGGCAGCTGGACAGGTTTCAATCTATTATGGCTTAAAAGGTCCGAATTATTGCACGACCTCGGCTTGTGCATCGGGTGCTCATGCGATTGGCGTGTCATTTCGGCATATTAGTTTTGGCGATGCCGATGTGATTATTGCTGGCGGTACGGAAGCACCCATCTCTGCTTATACGGTTGCGGCATTTGCCAATATGGGTGCCCTCTCTAAACGGAATGATGCACCCGAAAAAGCTTCTCGTCCATTTGATAAAGACCGAAACGGATTTGTGATTGCGGAAGGTTGTGGCATTGTAATCTTAGAGGAATTGGAACATGCCCGAAAAAGAAACGCCAAAATCTATTGTGAAATCTCTGGTTTTGGACTGACCGGTGATGGTTACCACATTACCGCTCCGCCCCCAGAAGGTGAGGGAGCTTATGAATCAATGAAACGCTCGCTTGAAGAAGCTGGCATTCCGAAAGAAGAAGTTGATTATATCAATGCTCATGGCACTTCGACTGATTTGAACGACTTGACTGAGACCCAGGCGATAAAGAAGTTATTCGGTGCCCAAGCACCAAAACTATTGGTCAATTCTACGAAATCAATGATTGGGCATTCGCTCGGGGCAAGTGGTGCGATTGAGTTTGTTGTAACTTGCCTTTCGGTCCATTTTGGCAAGGTTCATCCAACCATCAATCTAGAAAACCCTGACACCGAGATGACTTTGGATTATGTCCGGGAAGGGGCAAGAGATAAGAAAATCCGAACCGCCATCAGTAATTCTTTGGGATTCGGTGGACACAACACCAGCCTATTAGTAACCCCCGTTAGAAATTCATAAAAAGTTATGGTTGAAAAATACAGTTCCAAAAAATTCCACATAAATTAGTAATTTCTAACGTGCTAAAAGCAAACGGATAATCACGCAACCCCAAACACATCAAAAACCTTATTTTGTCATTGGTATCGGTGGCAACATCGGCTCCGGCAAAACAACCCTGGCGAAAATCTTTCAAGAGTTCGGGGCCAAAATAATCGATGCGGATAAAATCGGCTGGTCATTACTCAAAAAACCATCGAAAGAATATCGCAAAATTATTAGGTCCTTTGGTAAATCAATTTTAAATAAAAACCAAAACATTAACCGTAAGAAATTGGGTGAAATTGTCTTTGCCCATTCCAAGAAACTTCAAACACTCAACCGTATCGTTCACCCGCCACTCCTAACTAAAGTGCGGCAGGAGATTCGAAAACAAAAAGGGCTAGTTATTCTTGATGCCGCATTGCTTTTTAATTGGGGATTAGAAAAAGAAATGGATGCATCGATTCTGGTCAGCGCACCAAAACGATTAAAGATTGAACGAGCCCCAAAAGCCGGGATGACGAGAAAGGTTGCTGAAGAACGAATGTCAAGACAACTTCCAGAACGCATCATGGCGAAAAGAACCGATTTCATAATTAAAAATATTGGAACTCAAGAGGACTTAAGGAATCAAGCAGAGGAGTTGTGGCAATTATTCAATAAATGCCGGTTACAATGAAATTAGAACAACTACCTTTAAGGGATATTGAACTGGACAAGAAAATTGTCCGGGTCGTTACCCCCTACATTTTGGAATACAGTGAAGTCAAAGATTTGGTTCAAGACATTTTTGCCGTCTATAAAGAAAAGGTTAATGCCAGTGCCTTGAACCTGGGTGAATTGCACCGAGAAGCCAATGCCGATTCTTATCCGGTAATTTTCCCGGATAAACCACCGACCCAATTCAACATTATTTATGATATCGAAGAAACCCGACTTTCCTTTGAAACTCAGAGCGAAGAAGAAGCAATTACGATGTACCGAATCTTACGCGAACATCGAATCATCACCCCAAATTTAGATTACATCCGGGAAAACCTAAGTGGTAATTTAGCCGAATTTGCCGCTGCCTTACTCTGGCAAATTGGCTCAATCAAGGTTAGTTTGGGTGACCTGCGACCACTCTACAAGGTCGATGAGCGAAAGAATCGAAGCCCAATTTACATTGACGTAAAATGCTTACCCAATTACCCTGCCGTAAATGATTTTATTATCAGCCAAGCCGCGCTACTTTTGAGTAATTTTAATTTTGATATGATTTGTGGAGTAGAAGCCGGCAGTATTAGTTTTGCCGCACTATTAGCAAAAGAATTTGCCAAGCCAATGTTTTTTGCTCGCAAAGTAAAAAATTATCCGGAAGCATCTTTATTTGAAGGAATTAAAAGCCATGAATTATTTCGCAAAAAGGTTCTTTTGGTCGATGATACTCTGGTTAAAGGTTGGACCAAAGAACGAATCATTCATGAAATTAGAAACCAGGGTGGATTTATTGATGCCTGTTTTGTTATCTTCGACCGAGAGCAAGGCGGCAGAGAAGATTTAGAGAAACTTGGAGTTAAACTCTATTCGCTAACCAATCGTCATGCTGCGCTGTCAAAGCGAATTCCAAGGGCGATAACCTTTATCACCGATTACGAATACGATGAAATTGATGATTACTTTGAAAACCCTCTGGACTGGCACAAGAAACGAAATCTGCCTTACTATGAACTAACCCCCCGATTCGGGTCTCACGAGAGGGTCGATTCGACGAGACGAAATAGGGGCTAAAATGCGAATTAAAGAATTACAAATTTTTGGTTTCAAGTCTTTTCCGAATAAGACAACGGTTAAATTTAGCGAAGGGATTACTGCCATTATTGGACCCAACGGTTGCGGCAAAACCAATATCCTGGATGCATTACGCTGGGTATTGGGCGAACAGAGTTTCTCGATTCTTCGCTGTACAAAAAATGAAGAGCTAATTTTTGCTGGAACTGCCAAATATCCACCCTTGGGTTATACCGAAGTGAAATTAATTTTAGAGAATAACGGTGATTTACCTAATTTGGGTTCTGAAATTGAAATTAAACGTAAGTATTTTCGTTCCGGTGAGAGTGAATACTACATCAACCGAAGTCCTTGTCGGTTGAAAGATATTCAAGACGTATTCTTTAACTCTGGCACCGGCAGTAAAGCATATTCAATCTTCGATATAAAACAGATGCGAGAAATCATCGGCGGTGGCACCAAGAAGATGTTTGAAGAAGCCTCCAATCTTGCCCGCTACCGTGAACGTAAGAATGAAACGCTAAACAAACTGGCTCTTACTGAATCGGAATTGCTGCGGCTCAATGACGTGATTGCCGAGCGGGAACGTTATACCCGAAGTCTAAAACGCCAGGCACGCCGACTCGAAGTTTATGAACGGCTAAGAGACGAAGAGAAAAAAGTCAAATTGGTCTCATTAAAAACGCAATATCTTATTGTCCGAGACGAAGAAGAACAGGCCGAAGAGTTTTTAAAGAACGCCACCGGCAAAGAAGAAACTGCTTTATTAGAAATTTCTCGAGCGGAAAGTGAATTAGAAAAAACCCGGCAACAATTAAGAGAAGTTCGTTTTAAAAAAGAAAGTTTAGGTCAAGAATTAGAAGCAAAGCGAGCGGCGCTCCAGGAACAAGAAAAATCGATAATCTCGAAACAAGAACGAATTAATTATTTAAAACAACAGGTTGAGCGATTACAAAAAGAAACTGGAACTTCACAAAGCACACTTACTCAAGGTAAAGCACAAACCGACAATTTAGCCAGTGAAGTAAAGACAAAAGAACAAGAACACGAATCAGTCCAACAGATACTTGAAGCTATCCGAAGCGAAGTTCGAAAAGAAGAAGAGTTGTTATTCAATCAGCAGGTGCAGTATGAACAAGAAAAGAATAAGCTGCAATCGACTTCGGCTGAGATTATTGCCTTGCGTCAGAAAGAAATCGGCGAAACCGCCCAATTTCAGAATCTGGTTGAATCACAGAACAAATTAAAAGTTGAAATTGAAAATTTAGAGAAGCGTCTTGGGTCGATTCAATCGGCGATTGCCCAAAACGAAACCCGGATTACCGAAATCGATAAGAAATTAGCCGAAATGAAATCGACCGTAAGTGCTAAGAATTTCGAACGGGAGAGACTAGATAAAGAACTGAAAGATTCAATTGAGCGAAAGAGAGTAAAGCAGGAAGAGGTGTCTTTACTCAAGCAAGAAATCCAATTGTTAAAAAACACGTTGGGTCAGGAACAAAAGGAAATTGTAAAAGCAAAATTAGGCGAAAGTTTTTTAGGTTCGGTTCAAGAATTTCTGCAGGTTAAGCACGGATACGAGCGGTCGGTCGAATCGGCTTTGTATTCGATTCTTGATTTCTTAATAGTAAAGAACCAAATTAATCCATCCGATTTTAAATCCGATGCCCGGCTCGGTTTTCTGTTAGCTCAGGATACTGACTCTAAAATTCAACATCCTAAATTCGAAATTCAAAGTTCAGAAGTAATATATGGTCAATTAAAGGATTTTGTTGAAATCAAGTCCGACGTACCCCAATTATTACAAATCCTTTTAAGTGAGTTTATCGTAGTCGAAAATTTCACAGTGGCTTGGGAATTAAGTAAACAATATCCCCGGCTTTCATTTGTCACTAAGGATGGAATCGCCTTATTCAAACAGGGTTTGATTGTGGTTGAAAGCCCCTCGCACGGCAAGCTGACCATTGAAAAGAAACTTAGGAAAAAAGAAGACGATAAGTTAAGTTTTGAAAATGACCTGGAAACAGCTACCAATCAAATAACCGCTCAAGAGACCGCAATTAACAATTTAAATAAAGATTTAGAGCAAACCCAAGGCGAAATCTTTAATCTTATCTCCGAAAGGTCAATCCTCCATGCTTCACAATCGGCTGAACAAAAATCCATTGACGAACTTAAAAAGGAGTTGGTTTGGTTAAAAAATGATTTAAACCACACCAAAACTCGGATTCGGGAAGCCGAACAACGAATTACCGGACTATCTCAGAATTTAAATGCGCTGGAATCAATTGAACAACCCGCTAAAGGTACTTTTAGCAGTTTAGAAAAAACGATAGTTGACCGACAAAAGCAGATTAAAGAAAAACTTGAAGAAGCGAGCAAAGTTTTATTCAATTTGGGTAAGATTGGCGAGGAATTAACCGCAAAACGGGCGGCGCTCTCTTATCAAATAAAAGAAACCGATTTAGCCCGGCAACGGATAACTGAACTTATCGAAATGCAAAAGAGCATGCAGGCAGAAGTTGATAATTCATCAGCAGAAATCCAAACAATTGAAAAACAAATCGAAGATAATCGAATTATGATTAAGTTAAGCCACCAAACGATTACTGAGTTAACGACTGATTCTTTAGGGAAAGACGAAGAGCGAATCGAAACGACTCTGAAAGAAAAACGAGGTATTCGAGAAACCGACCGTGTCCAATTAATGGAACAGCGCATGAAACAATTCGAAATCCAAAAACAGCGCGAAGCGATTGAACGTGAAGCTCAGGAGTTTTACCAGACTGATATCACCGCCGTCGAAATCGTTTCGGACGAACAAGCCGCCGAACGACTAAAAATGATTTCGGAGCGACTGATGAATTTGGGCAAGGTTAATCCTTTGGCAAAAGAAGAATACCAAAGAGAAAAAACCGAGCTGGATAAATACCATGCCCAACGCCAGGATGTACTTGACGCCCGGACCAATTTACAGAAGACCATGACCGAAATCGAACAACACGCCAAAAATCAGTTCCTCGATACTTTCCGTTTAGTACGGGAGCGCTTCCGCTCAATTTTTACCCGGCTCTTTATTGAGGGCGAAGCCGACTTAGTTTTACAAAATGAAGCTAATCCCTTGGATTCCGAGATCGAAATTATTGCTCGACCCAAAGGTAAAATGCCTAAACGTCTCGAGCATCTGTCGGATGGCGAAAAGGCTCTCTTAGCCCTATCTTTACTTTTTGCTTTTTATGCGGTAAAACCTGCACCATTCTGTTTTTTTGATGAAGTGGATGCCCCGTTGGACGATGTGAATGTTGGTCGGTTTGCTAATTTCTTGAGAGAACTGGCCGCCACTGGCACTCAGGGCGTAATCATTACGCATAATCGAATGACCATTGAAAAAGCCGATGTGCTTTTGGGTGTAACCACCGAAGAACCCGGAGTTTCAAAAGTTATTTCGGTTCGTCTCACTGATTTCAAACCGGAAAAAGAGAAAAATGAAGTTCGTTTTTGAACGAATAAAAAACGGATTAAAAAAGACCCGAGAAAAATTACGCCAATTTCTCAAATCAGAAAATATTGACGATTTAGAATCAGCACTTTTGGAGGCTGATGTTGGCGTCAAGGCGACAACTTATCTAATTGAAAAAATTAAGGGCGAAAGCGACAAAATTAAAATCCTGAAGAAAGAAATTACCTTACTTCTTAATCATGAAACAAAAACCAGGGTTCTTGAAAAACCCGTGATAATCATGATAGTTGGGGTAAATGGTTCGGGTAAGACCACAACGGTTGGAAAACTGGCATACCATTTAAAAAAACAAGGCAAAGATGTCTTAATTGCGGCAAGTGATACCTATCGAGATGCCGCGGCTTCGCAACTGAAGATTTGGGCAGACCGGGCACAGGTTGAAATCGTCACTTCCGAACGGGGACAGGATGCCGCGGCGATCGCCTTTGATGCGATAAAAAAGGCTTATGCCAAAGAACTTAGTGCCGTCTTAGTTGATACTGCTGGTCGGCTGCATACCAGAAAAGATTTGATGGAAGAAGTAAAAAAAATCAAACGGACTATCGCTAAACTTAAGCCCGAAGCACCGGATGAGGTCTGGTTAGTATTAGACGCTACCGTCGGGCAAAATGGTATTGTCCAGGCAAAGATTTTTCATCAGGAATTGGGTTTAACTGGAATCATTGTTACCAAGCTTGATGGAACCGCTAAAGGTGGAGTGATAATTCCAATTACCAGTGAACTTAATCTGCCGATTAAGTATTTAGGTGTTGGTGAGGGGCTCGAAGATCTGGAAGAATTTTCGGCGGAAGCTTTTGCGGCAGGACTTGTACTAGATTGATTATTATTTCGGCTTGCCTTTTAGGTATCAAATGTCGCTATGACGGCAAGCGTCTCAGGCGTCGAATAAAATTGTACGGAGAAAAAGTAATTCCCGTTTGTCCTGAACAATTAGGCGGTTTGTCAACTCCACGCCCTAAAGCAATAATCAATGAAAAGGGCAGAGCCGTTAGCGAAAAAGGCGAAGACCTAACTAGAAATTTTCTAATCGGTGCCCGCGAAGTTTTAAAAATTACTAAGATGTTTGGCGCCAAAAAAGCTTATTTAAAATCGAATAGTCCTTCCTGTGGGGCAAGCGGGATAACTGCCCAAAAGTTAAAGAAAGTTGGAATTAAAGTTATTTGGGTGGATTAAAAAATTATCGAAGAGGTTTTGGGGTTGAAGTTTCTTCGGATTTTGAGTTTTCCGTTTCTTCTTCCGTAATATCCTCCGCCATCATTTCTTCTTCAATTGTTTCTCTTAGTTTTCTCAAAGCTCTTTTGGCTGCCTGTTTCACTTCTGGTGCCTCTCGGCTCCAGGGCCAAGGCAGAGCGATTCGTTTTAAATATTCGATGATTCCCGTTTGTCCCAGTTTTGCTAACGCATCGATTGCGGCGGCCCGAACCGGCGAATCGGTATCTTCTAATGCTTTAATTAATCCGTCAATCGCCAACTGGTCGCCAATTTTTCCCAAAGCGATTGCGGTCGTGGTCTTGACCATAGTATTCTCATCATTGAGGCACTCGATTAAATCAAGCACGGCGCTCTGCTCCTTTAGTTTACCCAGGGCTTCAGCCGCTGCCGTACGAACAATATAATTTTCATCTTTTAGACGTTTCACCAAAGGTTGAACCGTATCAATATCGGCCAATCTTCCTAAAGCTTCGGCTGCCGCGGCCCGAACCCATGGCACGTCATCGTTAAGGGTTCGAACTAAATGTTCAACAACTCGAACATCGCCAATCTTGCCTAAAATACTCGTAATAATTGCTCGGGCTTCTGGTTTTTTATCGTCTAAAGTAAAGATTAATTGGTCAATTGCGATATCCCCAAATTGCATTATTGCTTTAGTAGCGGCAGCGGATATCTTGGGGTCTTCGTTACTAATAGCATGAATTAATGACTCGACCGTTTTTTCGTGTTTGATTTTTCCTAGGGCATTGATTGCCGCAAGCTGAACCGTTTCATTTTCATCCGCTAATGAATTGGTTAGCGATTCGACCGCACGGGCGTCGCCAATATTCCCCAAAATCTCAGCCGCGGTAGCGCGGACGATTGAATTTTGATGGCTTAGCAGTCCGATTAAAGGTGGAACGGCGACCGTACCTTCGGCTAAAAGTGCGTCGATCGCGGCAAAACGAACATTCAAATCTTCACTACTTAGAGAATCGAGATAAGGTTCTACTGTAATTGTCCCGATTTGTCTTAACGCCTCAATCGCATTTATCCGCACTGAATTATCCGGGTCTTCTAATGATTTCATTATTAAGTCGTCAACCGATTTACTATCCCCAATTTTTCCTAGTGCTTCCGCCGCAGCGGCTCTTACCCAATGAACCGGGTCGTCAAGTTTAGCAATCAAGATGTCTAAAGCATTTTTGGCTCGAAAATTACCTAAAACCGTCGCGGCAACTGCTCTAACCCAGGAATTATTGTCTTCAATTAACGTTAAAATTGGTTCAATTGCACGTGGGTCGCCGATTCTACCCAAGGCTCCAATTGCCGCAGCTCGGACCAATGGGTCAGAATCTTGTAACTTTTGAATAATTGGTTCTACCGCCTGGTCATTTCCAATGCGACCCAAAAGTTCACAAACGCTTTGTTGTAATAATTTATCGCTGGTTAATAAGGCTTGAATTAATGGTGCCACTGCCGGTTCACCGATATTGAACAAAGCTTGCATTGCGGTGGAACGGATTCGCGCATCATTGTCGGTTAACGCTAAAATCAGAGCCTGCGCCGCCTCGGCTCCGCCAATTATCGCTAAAGATTTAATCGCTTTATCCCGAATTGCGGATTCCGACCTTCTCAAATCCGCAATCAATTTCGTGATATCGTTAGTGCCACCTCCGAGCATACGAGAGTATAAATAAAGATCTAACTTTTGTCAAGTGTTAAAATTTCAAGATTTGCCATACTAACTATTTGCTTTCTCAAGGTTTAGGCAGAAACAAGTTTTGACTAATCCTTAAATTATCTTAAGGGGCAACTATTATGCAACCATCGGCAAAAGTTTTACGATGGTCTAATGATAATGTTATATTCGAATTACTTCTTCTCTTCTTTTTTCCCCGGGAGCGATTCTTGTGAACCCGGCTCTTCTTCCAACGGTTCTTTTTCTTCAACCATGAAGGTACCAAAAGCACGACGTTCCTGCTTTCCTTTGGGCGCCAAGACTTTCGACGTACCAAGGGTAAAATTATAAGCTTTGCCGTGTTCTATTTTTGACACCGCCATTCCGCTTTCTGCCGGGAATACCATCGGGTAAACGAACTCCATAGTTACAGTGTCTTCGTCCTCATCGATCTCCCATTCACGGATTTGATCTTCCTCTCCGCCGATAAATTTATAACCATCTTTGGTACCAAAATAATTTCCGATTTCGATGCTGTCTTCAGTAATTTTACCGATTATTAGGTTCGAACCTTCACGTTTTGTGCTACCAAAGCCCATCGATAACCAAGCGCAGCTTGGTGCTTTTAATCCAATATACATCAACGAGTCATCGCAACCCCAATAAACGGTAACCAAGGTCGGTTCGTTATAAAAAAATTCCGGATATTCATCTGCATCAATCGTCCCATCGACGTCCACCAAATTTTCCATGTCAGGGTCATAAGGCATGAGCATAGTGGTGTCTTCGTTTTGGGCGAACAACGGCACTGCCCAAAAAAGCAAGAATAAAAAAATCAAAAAGAAAATCGAAATTCGGTCTTTCGGCGTAAACATCATGCCTCCTTTTTCATTAATTTATTAAATTTTATTTCTCCCGAAAAGTCCGTTAGGTACATTGGCATATACCTAATAATAGTGCATTAAAATTTCAATCTGTCAAGATAAATATTTGCCCCAAATATTTGACCGGCGATGGAATATTTATCCGGTCCGAATTGTATATAAAAGGAAAGGAGAAAAATGGCAGAAACAAATTACAACCATCATCCAACTCAGTGCAGGGACGTCGACCGTTTTACCCGCCGGCAAACCTTAAATATATTAGGGAGGATAAAATGAAAAGAATAATAACATTAGCTACTATCCTACTGGGATTATGCTTGGGGTTAGAGCAATCCGAAGTTCCATCACGCGCTGCGATAAATCATCACCCGAAAAACTCGGGTAGCCCGATAATAAACTTGATTGAGCAATGTAAGGTTAAGAATCCCTACCAGTACCAGAACTTAACAATATTTCCAATTGTCGCCAGCCCCGAAAGTCAATCCGAATACTTCACCCTTGAACAAGGCATAAAACACGACTACGTGGAAATCAAGGAACTGGGCAGTGGTCAAGTGAATACGGTAAAAGTTAAGAACAAAAGCCGGTACTACATATTTGGCTTAGCCGGTGAGCTGATTATCGGTGCCAAGCAAGACCGCATGCTCAAAGAAGACATTCTGATTCCACCTTTTTCGAAATGGATTGAGATTACGGTTTATTGCGCTGAGCACGGACGCTGGACTGAACAAACCAAAAAATTCCAGTCCCGCGGTATAATGATGCCCGGAATATTACGAGCTAAAGCAAGGAAAACCGAAAGTCAAACCGAAGTCTGGGCAGGTGTGGATGAAGTTCATGCCGACCTCGAGGTCGTCCCGAAGACCAGGGCTTTCAAAGAAGTGTATGAAGCAGCAAATGTTCAAGAAAAATCGCAGCCCTATCTCAAAGAACTTCTCCCGTTACCAAAGAAAGCGAAAAATATAATCGGGGTCATCGTTGGGGTTGGCGACGAGATAATTTGTGCCGACCTTTTTGCCAATCATTCGCTTTTTGAAAGAATGTGGGAAAAACTGCTCCGTTCTTATGTAATTGATGCCCTGGCTAAGCCGACCTCGGATAGAATAAGTTTAGACGAAGCGGTAAATTTTCTAAATAGCATAACCGGTGGTACCTTCACTAATCTTGTCACACCCGGAGCTGGAAGGTTGGTACGAATTAATACTCATGTCAGTTCCGGTTCTGCCTTATTATTCAGAGATGATATCGTTCATCTCGACTTATTCCCAGAGTCCATTATCGATTTTGAACACGACGATGGACCAACGCCCAGGCTTGATATTCGTCGGGAACGATTACATAGATAATAATTTTAACCAAAGAACAAACCGGGAAAAAAGAATAGGCATTAAAAGTCTATTAATTCTTTTGAAATTACGCCTGCTATTTCACAATAATTGGAATTTCTTAGACATTTTTAGAACTTCAATAATTGTGATTATAAATCACATAAAAATTGACCCAAAATTTCTTATATCTGTTTCATTTCTGATATTTTATATTAAATTTCGCTAAGAGAGCAGGTATCACATAGGAATTGCTTAGCGGGAGATGCTTCTTTACTATTTAAGCAGGAAAATCTGTTAAATCTCGTGATTTTAGGCTCTTATATAGAATATTAATTTTTTTAATATTTTTTTACACTTTTATCTTAATTTTTAAGTTTTTATGTAACTCATTGATTTTTCGGCTGGAAAATTGTCTTGACAAGCCATTAAGGGCTAGGTGGCTGTGCAGAAAATATATAAAGATGCACCCTCTCCCCTTAATAATTCTAAACCATTCTACATATTCACCCCAACCCCATCTTTTCTCACTTCTCTATTCCTCAGCCTGCTTACTTTC
>Ga0315294_10000074_pt1 | contig 96803 bp, 105 predicted proteins | sample YL17G13_40_MG_FD_203626 | JGI IMG/M metagenome (GOLD analysis project Ga0315294, IMG submission 203626) | Sediment microbial communities from Yellowstone Lake, YNP, Wyoming, USA - YL17G13_40 | ecosystem: Environmental > Aquatic > Freshwater > Lake > Sediment | place: USA: Wyoming | collected... | reverse complement strand
ATGGTGCCGAGGAGAAGAATCGAACTTCCCACGCCGGCCTTTTCAGGGCCGCGCTCTACCACTGAGCTACCTCGGCTATATCTTGTTGGCGAATCCTCCGAAGCCCGTCAAAGCTATCGCTGTTCTATTATAGGGCGAAGGAGGAGAGCTACCTCGGCGTTATTACTAAGGATGGCTATTTAATCTTTTTACCACAAAGGGGCAAAAAAGCAAGTAGATTAAAAAGAGCGCAAATACAGTAATCCCTGCTTTTTTAAAACAAATGGTTAAAATTAGCAAAATAGCCAAAGTTAAAACTATCGCTTTTATTTTCTTACCGAGTATTTCTTTCAGTCCATCTAGATTTAAATATCTGATACGCGAAACCATTAAAAACGCTAAAAACAAAACTATAAATAGAAATATGACGGGGATAGCTGACGGCAGCGGTGATATATCTTTTCCTTTTCTATATATCAAAATAAAAGAGGCTAATAATCCTCCGCTTGCAGCAGTGGGTAAACCATAGAAATAATTAGCCAACTGTTCCTTCGGAGTAATATTAAATTTTGCCAATCGTATTACACTACAGAAAAGATAAATAAATAAAACTAAAGTTGCCCAGAAATAAAATGCCCGATAGATAAAAATATAACCTAAAACAGACGGTGCAATACCAAAAGAAATCGCATCCACCAATGAATCTAATTCCTTGCCAAACTCACTGGACGTGGGATTCTTTCTGGCAATCTGGCCATCCATGCCATCAAAGATAACCGAGAGAATGATTGCCCAAGAGGCAAAAGTAAAGTGCCCCTCTAAGGAAAAAATAATGGAGACAAAACCACCGATAAGACTTAAACTGGTAAGAAAATTGGCTAATAAATTCACTTCGCCTCTTCCATAATCTTTACAAATATATCCTGCGCCAGCTCTAAATTAGGCAAATGGTGTTTACGCGCAGAGACCCTTAATCTCGTAGTAGCACGCGTTAGTCTAATCACCTTAATCCATACACGGCTTGAGTCAGTCTTTAATTCAATGCAGCCTCTTGTGCTATCTTCTTGTTTTATGGTACCGCGAATTCTACTTACTGTTAAAGCGGCATTCCAGAGGCTATTGTAGGACTTATCCATTTCGCTCTGTATGGTATCCCTGTTTATAGCACAAGCACCTAGTCCGCCTGCAGCTGCACCAATAATCAAAGGCGCACAACCTGAAATATTTAAAAGCAAAAACGGGACTAAAAAATAAAAGACTACCGTCTTTCTCATTTCAGCTCCTTCTTGGCAAATACTTTTATAAAACAAAAAATGGTCAGCCCCAAAATTATCCCCCCAGAAATAACCGTCTATTACCTCTAGGGCTAAATTATATCTACCTTTAAATTATTTTGCAACTACTTTATTCTCAATATGTTTCAAGACCCGACCTTGATTTATAGTATTCGACTTACATAATTATTAAAGCTTCCTGAATTATAGGCAAAATGCCCTGAAGTTCATCCTTGGATAACCTGCCCAACTTGGCAAAGTTAGATTGGCCTTCTCTACTTTTAATCTCCCTTATAATTTGCAGTTTTTTAGGACCGTTATTATAAGAGTAAACGCTCACCACAATCTTTCCGGTATCATTCTCCCAACCCTTAGAAAACAATTGCTCATCCAAACTGCTATCGTACGGCATAACTCCCTCCTTCCGCAGTAAGCGGACACCAACCCATCCTTTAGGGTTGGGTGTTATTCACAGTAGCGAACACCGGCCTATCCGATTACACCCAACGCAAAATGATGCGTTGGTGTGCCACTTTTTGTGGCAAGGCCAGGTGTACAGTAGCAATCTTCCACCTACGAGGTGGATAGGGTTACAACTATTGTTCGCGGGTGACAAGGCGTATTTCATGGTATTCCTAAATCTTTTACTACTATTCTGCCGCAATATTTCGGCCCATCACCTAAAAGCATCCCGCGCTTCTTAGCCACAAAAGTAATCGTCTTATCCGCCCTCACGCAACAACCTAAGACTTTACCTGTTGTTGCATCTAAGCCCGAAGGCATATCCACTGAGAGAATATAGGCTTTGGAGGTATTGATTATTCCGATTAAATCGCGATAAATACCCCTTACTTCGCCCCCTAATCCCACACCTAAAAGCGCATCAATAATTAATTTGTATTTTGAAATTTTATTTTTAATCAAATTTAAATTTTCCTCTTCAACTTCAATTACTTTTTGTTTTAACCTTAAAAGAATCTCTAAATTTACTCTGGCCTCGTTTTCTACATCATTGATATTACCTGCCAAGAAAATATCTGGTTTTATTCCTTCGGTCAAAAGATGCCGAGCCGCTACAAACCCATCTCCGCCATTATTGCCTCTGCCACAGAAAGTGGCACACCGAAGCATCCTTTTGCTTCGGGTGTTACCGCAAAATATACCTATAGATTTCTTCTTACCTAAAAATTTTCTGGCTTCTGCGGAAACCTGCCTGCCGGCATTCTCCATCAAAACCAGCGTAGAAATACCCAATTTATCTCTTGCCTTTATATCGATTTCTTTAGCGCTCTGAGCTGTAAGTAACTGCTTACCCTGGTACATCAGTGGGCTCCTGTTTTTCTTCAGGGCTAAGGGACTTGAAGATTCGCATGGCAATAAATTCCTTGGCATAGGTGCTCGGTGAAGACACCTCAATTTGGGTATTGTTGGCATCTATCTCTTTAAAGAAGACGCCCACAGGAGTAGTATCGCTTTCAGAAACATAAACCGCAATCATTTTCTTTTTTGCATCCTTGGCATAAGTATATGTCCCCATATTGGTCAGGATATTTTTAGTTTTTTTATAACAAGTATTATAACTATAATTAAACGTCTTTTTTATAGCATCATTTCTGCCATCTTCTAATGCCTTGGTAGAAATACCGACGATTCCCTTTGACGCGTCAATTATCGTGGCGCAACCACTCATTAAAATGACAAATGACAAAGTACAAATGACAAAATAATGACATTTTAATTTTAACATAACTCCTCCTTCCGCAGTAGCGGACACCGGCCTCTCCGATTACACCCAACGCAAAATGATGCGTTGGTGTGCCACTTTTTGTGGCAAGGCCGGGTGTAAGCAGTGGGCGGAACATACCTTGCCATATCGGAATGGCAAGTATGCGCTTTCTGCGCTACCAAACCATCCGCCGCAGTAGCGGCGCACCAGCCTATCCTTTAAGGCTGGGTGCTGATAGGTTTGGGTGTTCTTCTACTCATTCACAACCTGCCAAATCTTATCAAGGTTCCGACGCACCTCTTCCTCGCCTCTTTTAGCAAACTCAGTCGCCCGATGTAACTCTAACCAGTATAGTCCCTGCGTATCCGGATGTAATACAATATCTGCTAATTGCGCCTCTTTTTCTGCCATTTCAGATTGCATTACCTCAATACTGCTAAATATAATATCCAGTATATTTGTCTTAAACTTATCTCTAAAATATTGCTTTAAATCAAACCACCTTCTTTTGGGAGTTATCTTGTCAGTTAAAGCCGAACCTTGCTTTATCTTCTCATATTGCCTGAGTATGTCTTCTCGGGAAGGCGTGACATTAACCGCGATAATCTTCCTTACGCCCATCTTAAATAGGGCTTCTGTAGGCAAGGGATTAATTACTCCTCCATCAAAAAGCATCTCTTCTTTAGACTTAAATGGCCGAAATACTCCGGGCATAGCACAACTTGCCATCAACGCATCCACAAGCAAGCCTTTATCTAAAACCCTTGATTCCTTTCTTCGCACATCACTGGCAACAATCCTTAAAGGAAGCCTTACATCGTGGAAGGTCTTGTTGCCTAAATATTTTTTTAAGAACCCGTAGAGTTTGTTGCCTTTGATAAATCCCAACCAGGGAAAAGTTAAATCTACTATACTCCAGATAAATTTTGGCTCTTTGAATTCTTTAGCAATCTCGAGTATCTGGCAAGCGGACCTACCCGTTGCCCAAAGGCTGGCAATAAGGGCACCGGTGCTTGAGCCGACAATCACATCAAGGGGAATCTTTTCTTCTTCAATTACCTTCAATACTCCGATATGACAGAAGGCATAACCCACGCCTACCCCTAAAGCCAGGCCCACCATACGCTCGCCCAAGTAGCGCGAGATCCTTCTAATTGCGCGCGCATATTCACCAGTAGATGTATCTAAAACCAGCCTGTCTGACGCGGCAAATTCTATCTTAGGAAGAGTAGCAAATATATCATGCTTTAATAATTCCTTCTGTTCATCGGGCGTAAGTTTGGAGAATTTATATTCATTAGTAATAACCTTTATCTTAGATTCCTGAAAATGGAAATCTGTTACGAGCCGCTCAACGAGATTACGTGTTTTCTCCAAATCTATAGGTTCTGGACTAGTTAAGAGATGAATCAAATCCGATTGATTCAACATCTCAAGAATATGCCTGTCCATATAAGCAGGTAAATCCAAAATGATATAGTGGTAATCATTAACCAAGAGACTTAAAATATTTACCAGTCCTTTTATGCAAGAATCATCTTCGGGTTTATAAGAAAGACAGAGCAACTCGATGTTGAATTTATTTTTTAAAAGAAAATCTTTTATTATCCCTGTAGTATCTAAGGAAGAGGATAAATCGAGGATTTGATAGTCGCTTAAGATTTCTAATTTCTGAGGTAGGCTGTGCATTTTATCTTGGGCGGCAATATCTAATATCGCTACTGATTTATGTGTCTCTTGATGAAGACTTATCCCTAAGTTTAGCGCATAGGTAGTCTTACCTGCCTGAGAATGGGAACTAAATACAGAGATAATGGTACTCTCAAAAATAGTCTTCTGGTGGATATCTTTACGCTTGAGCCTGCGGGATAAGGTCTGACTTAAATCAATAGCCAGGCGGGGAATCTTATTTAAAATAATATTAAAATCTTCTTTCTTAATCGTTAAAAGGAGGCAGTCGTTTATGGCTTTGGCAGTTACCGAATGAGACTCGCCAGTCAAAAGAGAAATAATCCCGAAATATTTTCCACGATGCAGATATTCTAAGGCCGTCTCATTACCATTTGGACCCTGAGTATAAATTACAACCCTGCCCAAGATAAGACAGTAAAAAGAATCAGCAGGGGAGCCTTCTTGATAAATAATTCTACCTTTTTTATACTCTATAAAATTACAATTTTGTTTAATCAGGGCCCGTTCGTCATTGGATAAACTCGCGAATAAAGGGACCTCACTCAATATTAAATCTTTGTCTATTAATTCCATAAACCCCGCCTTCCACACCTACGCGGTGTGGTTGGTTAAAATACCCGTGCTACATACTTCCGAGAATTTGCGTGCGCTTTCTCTTATGGTCCGCTTATAAGTATTATAATCTACTTCCGCCAGACCAAAACGCGGACTAAAGCCCTTATCCCATTCAAAATTATCCAAGAGCGACCAATAAATATAGCCTAAGACTTTCGCGCCTCCTGCTATAGCCAGATGAATATTCTCAAGATGCGCGTGGATAAAATCCCAGCGCAGATTATCGTCTGGCGTGCAAATACCATTTTCTAGAATAAATATGGGCAGGTTATACCTCTTTAATCTTAGTAACAAATTATACAAACCCTCTGGGTATATCTCCCAACCTAAGGAGTTTTTCTTAAGACTGTTGTGGCCTTTACTGCAGGTAGCCAAGAGCAAATCCTTAAAACTCCAATTTTCCGCATCTATTAAATTGCGAGTATAATAATTGATGCCGATAAAGTCCAGGGATTTGGCACGGATTAATCTCTCCATAAACTCAAAATTAAAGTGCCTATCCCGTAAATAAGTAGCGATTCTGTTTCTTAAAGTTAAACTACAAGGCAGGAAAACCATCATATTATTGGCAATGCTTACTGAGGGGTCGGTAAGCTTTCTTCTTTTATAAATTTCGTGTATAAGTTTATAACTCCTTATGTGAGCCAAGATAAGATTTTCTTTGACGATTCTTGCTTTAAAAAATGACTTTTCCTGCGGCGGCCATACACCCAAAATATAAGCATGATACACATAGACCATAGGCTCATTTATGGTTACCCAATAATTTAGCTTATCGCATAAAGGCTCAACGATCCTCTCTACATAGCGCAAAAAATAATCTACTGCTTTCTTATTTAGCCAACCACCCAGCTTGGAAAACCATAAGGGATTGGTAAAATGGTGCAAGGTAACTATGGGTAGGAGTCCACGTTCTTTTAAAGAAAGTATGACGTCTATGTAGTGGTCAATTTCCTGTTCTAAAAATTTACCTTCTTGGGGTTCGATACGGCTCCATTCAATAGATAAACGATGGCAATTATGATTGAGCAATTGGGCTAAAGCAAAGTCATCTTTATAGAGTTCGTAATGGCGGCAGGCAAGGCCCGAGGTCTCTCTTAAACCCACCCTCTTCTCCCACTCCCACCAATCAGAATTTGAGTTATTACCTTCCACCTGATAAGCAGCGGTAGCCGCTCCCCAGAAAAAATCTTGAGGAAATTGTAGCATAATTATTTATTATACCACTTTTTAAAAATACGTGGTATAATAATAAAAAGGTTATTTAAATTGTTTCTGGTGGAGGAGGGGGTGGAAGATGATGGAGTTTAAGGTGGATAAAAAAAGTTTTACCTTAATTGAAGTGTTCATCGTCGTGACCATAATCATTATTCTGGCAGCTCTCACTATTCCTAATATACGACGGCAACGTATCAATAGTAATGAGGCCGCAGCCATTAGCGGATTAAAGACTCTACACACCGCTCTTAATACTTATAAAGATATTTCTAGCGTATATCCTGAGAATCTTACAATTCTTGCAAGCGGCACTTCTGCCTTTATCCCTACCGTATTAGTAACTGCTTGCTCCAGCATAGGGGGCCTTTCTGAGAATTATCATGGATACCAGTTTTGTTATAATAGAACCAATAATTACACCTACACCTGCTCTGCTTACCCCCATCCCCTTAATGTCACTGGCACCCGATTTTTTCGTGTCACTAAGAGTGGCGTAATCGAAGTCGAACTATATGGAAACTGGAATCCGCTGGAATAATGCTACTTGCCTTCTACTAATAAACTCTCAAAAAAATTATCAAATCTCGAAGCTAACTTATCAAATTTAAGGTCTGGGGCGGGGTAAGTCTTTCTGCCATCTAAGAAAATTTCAACTATTCTATTCGTAATCTGCGTAGAATTTCCAAAATCTACAAAAAGGTTACCCTCGTATCTTAAGACAGGTTCGCCTGGAAAGCCATTTTGGATTAAAATTATCGGTCTTCCAAAACTCATCGCCATAGTCGCCACTGCGCTCCTTGAAATATTAAGATACGGCATCGCTACCACATTACAAATAGAGAAATATTTTAATATATCATCATCGTGAGGATGTTCTAATATAGCGGTTATTTTTTTAGGATACGCAGATTCCCTTATAAGTTTATAAATATCTATCTTTTTATCCCACACCTCTCCCGCAATCAGGAGTCGGGATTGTTGAATGATATCGGCAGGCAATTTATTAAAGGCCTCAACTATAAGGGGAACCTGTTTATGGGCTAAGATTATTCCAAAATAAAATATTACAAAATCTTCTTCTATCTTGAGTTCTAACTTGGCTTGTTTCCTATTTAGAGGCGCGCCATAATGGTCATAGAGACCCAGAGGCATAACTGCTATTCTACCCTTTCTCTTAGCCATAAAGTTAATAAGATATTCCTTATCTTGCTTAGAATGTACTATATAGCCATCCAGACCTCTTCTTAATAAAGCTAAAGATAAGCGAGAATAAAATCTTAGGGGGGATATTTTCTCTTCAAAGGAATGAGTCAATTCATGGAATTCCAATACCATCTTTGCTTTTATAAAAAATTTATTTAATATCTTAACAAACAATAATAAATGAATCACAGCGCAAGTCCACCAAGGCACAAGGATTATCTGGGGTTTTTCTTTTTTTAAGAATTTATAGGCTCCTATCCAGGTAGACAATGAGTTGTAATCCATACCTTCATAAGCTCTTACAGAAGAAGAAAATTCTAATTTAGTCAGTGGCTTACCTATGCGTTTCCTACCAGGATAGAGAAACCGCGGCATAAGCTTTCTTAGGGGCAATACACAAACCTCATGGGTTTCGCATAAGGCATTTGCTAATCTAATGGTATAGATAGTTATGCCACTTAAAAAGAGTTTTGATGGCCCAATGATACATATCTTTACTCTGTTTTCCATACTTGAATTTATTTGAGGCTATATATGTATACGCCTTTTTTGAAATATACAGGTTGAACAAAATCCTTAATTATTCCTTGCATTAATCTATCCATTATCTTACCCTGAGAAGCGTAGTAATCCTCAAAATGAATATTATTATCAATAAAAATATGGGTGACGCCTAATTCCTTTAATCTCTCATATAGCGCGTTGGAATCAGAGAGCCGGGTGTAATCAAGGGTAGCAGGCGAAGGCATACTCCAAAGATAATCCCGCTGTAGATAATATCCCCTTTCTTGTTTAAAGAGAAATATCTTGGCAGATTTAGGCAAAGTCTGATTTGCATAAGAGAATGCTTGGTAATGAGAAAGGTTTGATGAGAGATAATCTTGGGTATTTATTATTCCTAATCCTGCCTTAAAAGCCTCGGAAAGTTGTACATAATAAAGGAGATTCAATGAGAAACACAGGAGCAAAATAGACATAATGTATCTCTTAAAATATATCCCTATAGATATCAGCCTATAGGCTACATATGAAACAACAATGCTTAATAAGGGCAACATAGTAAACACATATCTTAGCTGCAAATATTTAAAAAAAGAGGTTGCCATTAACATTGAAAGACAATATATAAGCAGATAGATAATCTGTCGGTTAATCTTCTTAAGAAATATGATGAGCGGAATGAAAGCTAAAAAAATAGGACCAATAGGGTGATCAGAATCAGTAATAGTAACCTCAAAGATAAACTTAAGCGGATTCCTAAAAACCATAAAGCGCTTCAATTCCTCAAAAAAAATTGCGGCCTTAGCTCCCCAGCCTTTTACCGACGAAATTCCCGAAACGATAATATTCTGAAAGTAGGGATGCGTCAAATCCCCATAGGGATATAGAAAAGGATAAATGGGAGTTCCGGTTAAAAAATAACTCCTTATATACCAAGGCGAAGCTACGATTAAATAAATTCCTAGAAATATAAATAATTTCTTTGCCACCAGCAACTTGCTTTTATCCATAAAGAGGCTTTTGATGAGTAAGCTTAGAAATAATATTAAGGCTGGGAATATACCCATTAATTTGACACCAGAAGCAAAACCACAATTTAAAGCCGATAAAATAAGCCAACGACTTTTATTAGTCTCCAGCCAAAAAAGGAAGGCGTGTACTGCTAACAGTTGATAGAAGAAAAAGGCTAAGTCACTATAGGCTATAACTGACAATAAAGTCGCTATGGGTGTAAGATAAAATATAGCCACAGCCAATAGGGAAAATTCTCTAGCAAGATATCTTCTTGATAAAAGATATATATCTATACTTATCAGGATGCCAAACGAGAAATGCATTAGCTGTGGCAGTCTATCTGTTCCTAAAAGCATGGCTAAACTGTAAAGCATCTCTGTATTACTCGGTAGATAAGAATAATACATGAAGGGAAGAGAAATTATCTTATGGGAATCTATGAACAATTTTGGTAAGGCCAGGTGATACATAAGAGCATCCCAAGATATCGGTGGAGCATGAGCGATTATGAAATTGATAGCTGCATGAATTAACAATAGCCCCATCACCACAATATAGAAAAAAGATAAGCCTTTGAAATTAAAAAAATAAAAGAGAGACGCCTTAATCCCCAAAAACATATTTTTAATCTCTAAGAGGAGGATTATTATCAGAATAATAAGCGCTAACCAACCAACCCACTTATAAAAAAAGCCCGATAGGCCTATAGCAAAGAGGCCATAGCTTAATAAGCCTAAGCCTAAACCCGAACAAAAGACCATATCTTGAATAAATGACTGGGTCGGTAAATGAAGGGTTTGATAGAATTTTTTACCTAAGGCAGCGGCCCCAAAAAAGACTGAGACTAAAATTAATATATCTTTCATTATCTAGTTAGGCTTGCTATATTTTATTCATTGACTTAATAAAATATCTATATAAAAATAATAAAAATGAATATAGTAGTTCAAGTATATTAATAAAACCCAAACGAGAAAAATCCAGAATAATAAATATTTGTCTATTCTTAGATTTAAATTATCATCTAATCTCATTTGCTTAAGCGCCTAAATCGAACCAAATCAGAATAAAGGTTATTTAACCTAAACCCTATTTTTTCCCAGTTATAATTCTCTTTAACCAATTGCAAAGCATTTTCTTTTATAATCGGATAATCAGAATTTGATACCTCTAATATTTTATCTATAAAAGAATCATCAACTTTATCAAGAATAAAAGCGTGCTCTCCATCTTTAGCAGGGATTCCTTCTATCCCTTTTTTAGTGGTAATTACCGGGATTTTTGCGGCAAAATATTCTAAGATTTTAATTCTGGTACCTGAACCATTCCTAAGCGGGACAATAGCTAAATCACAGGCCTTAATCAAATGGGAAATTTCTTCTACGCAACCCAAAGATATAATATTATCTTTCCTAAAAGGTAACAGCCCCTTCCCCGCTAAGACGAATCTAATATTTTTATCCACTCCAGCCACGCAAGGGCCAATAAATTCGGTAATGGCTCTTAAGGCCTCTTGATTTGGGTCGTATTCGAATGTGCCATGGAATAATATTAATTTATGGTTATCGCTGAAGTTAAATCTCTTTCTTAATTGCTCCTTAGATGCGTTATTATTAAATTTATCAATATTGATACCGATAGGAATTTTGGTAATTTTTTTCATAGTAACTTTATATCTTCTTCTTAAAATCTCCATATCGTGATCACTGACTGAGATAATGTGGTCACTGTACTTACAGGTTAAACTTTCCTGTAGGTGCACATAATTTAAGAGCATTGTTTTTTTTAAATTACGCAAAAACCTATATCTTGACAATAACTTTAACCTAGATTCTAACATATAAGAGGCGACTTCGCTTTCAATGTTATGGCAATCATAGACTATAGGGATCTGCCAAGCTATAAAATGAGTAGCTACTGCTCCCCAAGGAAAGGATATTTGGATGAGGTCTATGTCTTGCGTATTAAGAATCTGCCTTACTCTATTTATAAAGCTGGGGTTTATATCTGTAAAATAGATAAGATTAAATTTTTTAAAACGCATTCCTCTAAAGTACTGGGTTTTATATCCCGGCATATTCGTCTTAATTAAATGAACTTCTGGCTGCAAAATCATAATTTCATTTCCTAACAATCTCAGTTGTTCAATTAGATTATATATGCGCAGAGACCCCCCGTTGTCTTGACCAAGGGCATTATGAAACGCAGAGATGACCAATATTCTCATTTTAGGTTAGTTTGATGTTTCAGATGCCAAGCTTTGGACTTAATTAAAAATAGATCTTTTACGGACATGCCGGTATCTTTAATAAAGATAAAAAGAGAGGCTACAAAGACTAGGCTATAGGAAATAGTAGTGGAGAGCGCCGCACCTATCATCTTGAAACGAGGAATGAGAATAAGATTTAACCCTAAGTTGACCGTTAATCCTGCTATAGCTACTGCTGAGCTAAGTATAGGTTTTGCCTTTTGTAGAGAAATAAAATCTGAAAGCAAAAAAGAAATCCCCATCAATAATACTCCTGGCAACAGAAACTTAAAAGGCAAGGCAGCTTCACGATAAAGCCCTCCAAATATAATCTTAATGAACCAATCTATTAATATAAAGGCTAATACCCCAAAACATAGATATGCCAAAGATACATATTTGATTAAACCGCTTACGAGAGTGACGGAATCCTCTTTTTTAGTAGAGGTAATTTTAAATATGGATGCAGCTCGAATGGCAAATGCCAATAGCCAAAATTTTTCCGCTATATTCACTGAAAGGGCATATAGGCCTACATTTCTCAAATCTACAAGATAACCTAACATAAAGAGGTCTAATCTCAAATGTAAAAAATGGGCTACCTCTCCCAGATGAGACTTAACTCCATAGCCTACTGTCTCAGATAGCGCCCTAAGACTAAAACCTTTGGTATTAAGATGAGGACAGTAATGCCAAAGTATGAAAAACATAGTAACTGCAGAAATAAGAGTAAGGCCTGACCAGGCATAAATTATAGAATTGACCTTACCTTTTAGAATTACAAGTACTATGAAGGCAGAAATAAAGCTTAAAGCCGTAAAAGTGGTATCTAATCCATAGGAAGTCAATGCTCGGTTTGCCCCAAACATTATCCCCTGCCAGCATTTGGCATAGATTAAAAATGGACCGAGTATAGCTAGAAGTATCAAGTACTTAGAACCGGAATTACTGAGCAAAAACTTATTTAATGTTCCCTTAAAATAAAAAATGATTATTGCTAATATTAACCCAATAGATGAAGAAAGGATAAGCATATTGAAATGCACTAAAGATAAATCATGCTTTGACTTCCCCAAAAAGTAAATCGAGGCGGTGCCTAATCCTAAGCTCGATACAGTCATTATCAATAAACAGCTTTCAAAGAATAGATTGACTAGGCCTTTATGGGAAGGCTCCATACAGCGTGCTATAATTATGGAGATAAAAAAATTTAATATATTGCAAAATATAATTAACTTAAATATGGACTTGGTATCTCTGGTAATGTAGTTATTCTCCATGGTTGTAATTATACCCTCATCTAAAAAAAATCCCAACATATTTTGTTGGGATTTTAATCTAAAAAAACACCGATAAAGGCGGGCTTATAAATTTCCTCACCTCACGGCAACCCAGCCACCATATTAGCTCTACCTCACCTCAACTATCCTACCCAAAACTTCCCACGTAGAATACGGCTTGGCAAAGTAACTTAGGTCTGTGGCTTTGTGTCCCCTGATTTCCCAGGGTTTACCTTTATCGGCTATAATAAAGTATACAATAAAATCGCCTGTTTTTCAAGGCCACCTATCTTTTTTTAGCCGGAGTCTTAGCCGGAGCCACAGGTACGGGATTTAAATATTTACTTAATACGCCCCAGGTCTGAAGGCCGACCTTGCCATCAGCTTTCAATCCGTTTGCCTTCTGGAACTCCTCAATTGCCTTTTTGGTTAGAGGACCAATCCTACCATCAATGACAGCGGTGTAATAACCGGCATTCTTCAATGCGGTTTGAATTTCTATCGCTGTAGGCTTATAAGGTCCAGTGGGCGGCAAAGGTTTTAATTCTGCGGGAGTTGCAGATATACTCTGCGAAATACCTTGCGTCTTAGATTCAGTAACCTTAGATTCAGGCGCTGGTTGAAGTGTAGTATTAAGCGCACTTAACGCCTCCATTGACATCGGTGCCTGCATCTCCTCAAGGGCCTCTTGTTTTTTAGCGCAACCGGCTAGATAAACCATCGCCCCTAATACTAAAATAATAAATACAAATTTTTTTATCACTACTGCCTCCTTTCTTTTATTATCTTTATTTTAATACTTATTTTAAAAAAATCAAACAAAATAAAACCCACAAATAAAACTTACATATTTCTAATTTCTGGATAAATTATATTTATGATTATAAAAAATAAAGTACAGATAATGCCGCTTATCATCACCGTCAGAGAAACACCTAAAACCTCCGAGAGGACTCCGGCAATTAAATTACCAAAGGGCATAATGCCGGCAAAGGTAAACATAAACGCACTCATCACCCTGCCTCTAAATTCATCCTCTACGGCGGTTTGTAATAAAGTATTAATCAGGGTGATGGCAATAACACTGGAGGCACCCGTAAATATCAAAGTGATAAGCGATAATACATATATCTTAGATAAAGAAAATAATACCAGCGTTACAGAAAAGACCAATGAAGATAAAACTAAAAGTCTTCCTTTGTATTTAAAATCACCTAAACAGGCCAATATCAAGGCCGCAGTTAAAGCCCCAATTCCTGAAAAAGACATCAGCATCCCTAATCCCTTTACCCCTACATTTAATATATCCCGCGCAAAGATGGGCATAAGGATTGTATAAGAAACGCCAAATAAACTTACCACGCCTATCATGCTCACCAAGAGCAGTATCGGGCGATTATTCTTTATCAGGCTTAATCCATTTTTTAAATCCTTCAGCGTAGAATTATTTTTATCGGCCCGGGGGCGACGATTTATTCTGATTAACAAAAGCGCAAATATTACGGCTAAAAAACTTACACCGTTTAAATAAAAACAACCACTCATGCCGATACTGGCTACCAGTATTCCCGCCAGAGCCGGTCCGATGATACGGCTGGAATTAAATCCTACTGAATTTAAAGCAATAGCATTCAAGAGATGTGTCTTTCCTACCAACTCTGCTACTATTGCCTGCCTGCTGGGCATATCAAAGGCCATGACTATGCCATTTAATACGGCGATGAATATAATTTGGCCGGGTGTAATGAGTTTCGCTTGTGTTAATAGTGCTAAAATAAAAGCCAGAATCATAAAACTGGTCTGCGTAACTATTAAGACGCTTCTTTTATTCATTCTATCTGCGATTACGCCGCCAAATAAAGATAAAAGAAATACCGGCATAAAGCCTAAAAAGCCTACCACCCCTAACAAAAACGCAGAATTAGTCAGTTGGAATACTAACCAGCTCTGGGCGGTAACCTGAATCCAGGTGCCGATAAGGGAGACAAACATACCCAACCAATAAATTCTAAAATCTTTTACTTTTAATGAAGAGAGCATAGGGTTTTATCAATAAATGCGCTGATTTTTTTTATAATATTCTTTTCTTTATTTTTCAACGCGTCACTTAAACCTTCTCCGAAAGAGGTATCCCCAACCTGTATCCCTGCTACATATATCTTTGTCTTAATCCCTAATTCTTTAGAAAATTCAAAGATATCTTTTAAATTAAGTTCATGCGTAGAAGTCACAGAATTATTTACTTTATACTCTATATCTTTGAGCTCGCTTATCAGAACTTTGCCCGCATTTAAACCTGCATTAATCCCATCGATGAGAAGAACGACACCGTAACTTTTTATCCTGTATAGCAAATCAAAACTTGCACTGCTGAAATTAAGATAATCTATATCTTTCCTTTTATAAAAATCAAGGAGAGATTCCAGAACAATTATTCCTATTCCGTCATCTCTCCTTAAGGTATTACCGATTCCAATTACCGCAACTTTGCGCATATCCTCTCAAGATTTAAGCACTGCCTGGCGTCGGCAACGAGGACAAAGGATTTTAATGCGGTCAGCGCGCATAAATTCCGATTCTTCTTTGGGTGAGGGTTTTTCTTTTAAGGAAAGGGGAAAATTCTGTAAATAAAATAACATTAATGAAGCATTAGAAAAAGTAAGCGGACCTAATTTAGCCGCCACCCATAATATCTGCTCGCAAGGAGCGATTATTTCACCACAACCTTCACAAAGAAGAAGTTCCTTTTCTATATCTTGTTTAAGCTCTTCTCTTTTTCCCGTGGTGGCTAAATCAAACTCCTGCGAAAGAATAATTCCTTTTTCGGTAGGGCAATTCGCCTGGCATTGACCACAGAAGATACAGAGGTCCAATTGGTGAGTAAGTATGCGCTTGGCTTTATCATTTTCAATCTTATCGGCAAAACTTAACGCATTTGAGGGACAGACATTTATACAAGCAGTGCAACCTATACAATCATCCTGATGAAACTCGGGCTTGCCCCGGAATCTCTCAAAAGGCTTATGCGGCTGATAAGGAAATTTGGATGTATACGGTCCTTTGATTAACGCCCTTATTGCCTCTTTTAATTCCCTTAATTTTGGATATTTCATTTCTCGTCCTCAGCATACTTATCACACACAGACTTTTCCCAAAGCTTAACACCTGACTTATGCGCACCACGGGCAAGCGCATGCGCTGAAACAGGGGCAGTAAGTATAATAAATATAATACATAAAATTGCCTTTATGCCCATAGCAGTAAATCCTTTAAATAGAAACAGCCCAAAAAGGATACTGCAGGTTCCCAAGGTAACGCATTTTGTGGAGGCCTGGAGCCGGTTATAGACATCGGGAAGCCTAATCAATCCTAAACAGCCAAAGAAATCAAAACCAAGGCCTATAATTATAAAAAATATTCCTATTTTCTCATTCATCAAAGTTCCTTCCTTCTAAATATTTTGCCAAGGCTAAAGTTGAAATGAAACTCTGTAAGGCCCAGGCAATACCAATATCAATATACCAGTCTCTACCCGTAGGAATTCCTAATATCGCACAAAAACCCAAAACTAAGATTCCCAAAATATCTATGGCCACTGCCCTATCGGCGGAAGTAGGGCCTTTTAAGATCCGCCACAAACAGAATAAGCTACAAAGAAAAAGGACGAAAAATACTCTTTTTAAAAGTAAAGACTGCCATTCTAATAAAGAAGGTAAAGGAAAGAATATAATTACCACAAAAATAGCAATAACCGCTACTAATCCTAATAACCAGCGCAACCTTCTCATCTTACTCAAAAATCCTTCTTAATACATCTTCAAATGTTTTGACAATAATCTCTGTTGCTTTCTGAATATCCTTGTCTTTAACATCAATCCAGTGTATATATAAAAACCCATTCTCAGGGTCAATATCTACACTCATTGTTCCCGGGGTAAGGGTAATAGAATTAGCTAAAAAAGTCAAAGCAGTATCTGATTTTAAAGTGGTCTTTACCTTTACAATGCCCGGATTAATGGGTAAATCCGGATGGGCTACCCGATAAGCCACGTCAATATTTGCCTTGATACATTCCCAGAGAAATAAAGGCACATAATAGAGAAACCATAAATAACGATTTATAGACTTAAAAACATGCGGCCGCTTTATAAACATATCACCGGTCATAAAAGAAACAAAAATAGCAACCAAAATACCGACTATCAAATGTTGGAAATCCGGTGGCCAGGTCAAAAGCATCCAAACTAAAAGCGCAAGGATAAATAGAATAATCTGACTCTTTCTCATTGTATTGCTCCAAAAACTATTCCTGCATAACCTTTGCCTAATAATAAAACATCCACTGCTGACTGAAGAAAAGGTCTAAATATAGGAAGAAGCAGAATTCCTCCAATAATGCAAATCATTGCTAAGATTATCATAGATAATCTCATTGCCAAAGGAACCTCTTTTACATCCTTCCATCTTTCATTCAATTTACCAAAGAAAGCGTATTTTTGGACTTTCATAAAAGAAGCCAAGGTTAAAATACTTCCGACAATGGCGCAAAGGGCATAACCAAAACGATTTGCCTGAAGGCAGGCCAGAATAATTATTAACTTGCTCCAGAAGCCGTTAAAAGGCGGGATACCGGCGATAGACATCGACGCTATTAGATTCGTATTTGCAGTTACCGGCATTCTTTCTTTCAAACCACCCATCTCCCGTAAATCTCTAGTGCCAAGACTATAATCCACAGCACCTGAATTTAAAAAAAGCAATGATTTAAAAATAGAGTGATTAAATAGATGAAATAACCCACCGAGTATGCCTAAAGGAGTGCCTAAACCGATACCCAAAACAATATAGCCGATCTGACTTATAGAATGGTATGCCAACAGCCTCTTAAAATCCCACTGCGCAAGAGCCAAAATCACCCCCGCGAGCATGGAAATCGCTCCCAAAAACATCAGTATCGACAGGATAGTATTACTTATCCCGATAACATTAAAGAATAGTCGCATTATTGCATAGACTCCCAATACTTTTATTAGAACCCCTGATAGCATTGCTGATATGGACGCCGGCGCAGAAGGGTGAGCATCGGCAAGCCAGGCATGAAATGGCACTAATGCTGCCTTTAAGCCAAAACCCATTAAAAACAATACGGCTATAAAACTAACTAAAAGGCTGCTTCCTTTTTCTGATAAGACTAAAGAAATATCTGCCATATTTAGAGTAGAGGTATAACTGTATAAAAGAGCAATCCCCAAGAGTATGAAACCAGAAGCCACAGAGCCCATTACTGCATACTTAAAGGATGCCTCCAATTCCTCTGCCTCTGTGCCAAAGGCCACCAGAGCGTAACTGGAAATTGAGGCAATCTCTAAAAAGACAAAGAGATTAAATAAATCTCCGCTAATTATTATGCCATTCATCCCAGCCAGCATCAGCATAAATAAGGTATAGAATTTATATTTGCCGGTATATTTCTCCATATAGCTAATTGAATATAGCGCGACTAAGAAACTCACTAAATTTACGGTGACTAACATAAATGAGCTCAAGCCATCTAAAACCATACAGATTCCAATGGGGGGTATCCAGCCACCGACTTTGTAGACAAGAATCTTATGAGCATCAACTAATCTAATAGAATATAATGAGAGCGCTAACAAAATAAGTGTGCCTAAGTTAGCTAAAATATCCCCAAGGCTTTTTATCTTTTTTCCCAAAAGTGAAATCAAGAATGCAGTTCCTAAAGGAATAATTACGAAAAAAGGTAGTATTTTCATCCTTTTAGCCGGTTAATCTTGGTAATATCAAAAGTGCCATACTTTTCATAGAGACGAATGGCAATGGCCACAATTAGTGCCGTAACTGCTAAACCAATAACAATAGAAGTTAAAACCAGGGCTTGAGGTATAGGGTCAACCATATTTAAGATTTGCTGATCCTTGGCTAAGATGGGCGCACGACCGTGCATACGATATCCGATAAGCACGAAAAATAAATTCACCGCATACTCAATAATCCCTAAGCCAATGACAATCTTAATAATATTTCTTTTTCTTAAGACACAGTAAAGGCCAATGCAGAATAGAATTAGACACAAAATATATTCGCTCATTCTTTCTCACCTAATCCCTGGAATAATACCAAGGCCGCAAAAATGGCAAAGAGGCCCGCTCCTACTTTAAGAGATATAGCAATATTACATAAAGGAATAATGCCGGCACTAAATAAATCAAAGGGTTTGCCCTTATTTAAGAAAAAATTAAAAAAGAAATGGCCTCCGATAAAACCCAATATTGCAATAGATAAAAACATTATTGCCCCTATGCTTTCTATAATTGATGCCCAGGCTTCTGATAATTTCTTTAAGGCGGTTTCTCTACCAAAGGCAAGCATCAGATGAATAAAAGAAAGGGCAATAATTACGCCACCGGCAAACCCACCGCCCGGGCTAATATGGCCGTGTAAGACAATATAGATTCCGTAGAGGAGAATAAGCCCTACTGTAAGTCGGGTAATGGTCTTAACAATTAAAGTCATTCCTGTTTCTTTATTTTTCATCTTTGATTCTTCCCGCTCTCCTTATTACTGCTAATACACCCATAACAGCAGTAAAAAGAATGGTCGCCTCACCTAAGGTATCATAACCCCTAAAGTCTAAGATTATAGCAGCAACTATATTAGTTGCCCCGGTTTTTTCCAGGCCTTTTTCAATATATTCCCTGGCCACTCTCATTGTCGGTTGACCAAAACAAGGCAGTTCTTTTAAGGCAAAATAGGCAAAGAGCAAAAATAAGGCAATAAATAATAATGTAGAAATAGTATTAAAGAACCAGCGTCCATCTCTAACCAAAGGCATATCCTTTTTAATGGTAGCGCGGATAAGTATAATCAGACATAAAATTTCTACCACTAACTGGGTAATGGCTAAATCAGGTGCCTTTAAGATTAAAAAGGCCAAAGACAAACCTAAACCTACTGCGCCCACAGCAATGACGCTGGAAAGCAAATCCTTAACTTCCACCGCCACCACTGCGGCAAAAATCATAAATAATAAAAGTAATTGTAGTTCCATCTTATTTCAAAAATAACAAAAACAATCCTAACATCCCTAATAAACACCAAACTAAATACGTCGGCAATATCCCATTATGCAGATATTGCAAGAATTTGCCCACACCAAAAACTATGGTTTTACCTTGCTCATAGATATCAAAAAAACCGGCTTCTGCCTTTTTATAAATACCCTTTAAAATCCCAAACTCTTTGACCGTATTATAAAATTCTGTGCCCGTAACTCTATTTTGTTCTAAATCCATAGCCTCTGTTCCGATAAAGGCTGTATCTTGACGTATAGTTACTTTTAATCCTTTTAATTTAAAGAGCAAAATACCCAAAACTAAACCAATAATAATTAGCAAAGTGGACAACCATGCATCCCAAGTCCCGATAAAAGTTACTCCTTTTACTGCCGGAAGGATAAAATATTTAAGGGGAACTTGATAGGCAAATACGCCAAAGATTACACAAATAATGGCTAATATGACGGTGGGGAGCCACATTGTCCAGTGAACTTCGTTTGCCTGTTTGCCCGTTCCTGCCTGCCGGCAGGCAGGTGCCCCGTTTGCCCGTTGACCCAAAAAAGTAGCATGAATCAATTTCATAAAACTGGCTAAAGTAAGGCCTGAGCCAAACATTGCGGCTACCAAACATACCATGCTTGTATTGCGTATTGCGTATTGCGTATTGCGTAACTGACTAATAAGCCCCTGGTAGACCATCCATTTGGAGACAAAACCATTAAAGGGCGGGACGCCGGATATAGAAAGACTAGCAACAAGAGCGGATATATAGGTGAGAGGCATGATTTTTGATAGGCCGCCCAATTTATCTAATTCAGTAGTTTTTGTTTGGTGTTCAACATTACCACTGGTAAAAAATAAACAAGATTTATATATGGCGTGATTAAGCATATGAAAAATACCACCGGCAATGCCAATGGGATTTCCGCTGCCAATACCTAAAACCATATAACCCACTTGTGATACTGCATGGTAACCCAAGAGTCTTTTCATATTATGCTGAACTAAAGCCATCATTACTGCCGCAATTATGGTAAAGGCACCGATAAGCATAAGAATTATATTCATTGCTTCATTCATGACGAATAAATTTAAAGAAATACGTGCCAACAGATATATCCCTAATAATTTATCTAAGGAAGCGGGTAAAAAGGCTACGACTGGAACCGGTGCAGATTCTGCGCAATCAGGTATCCAGGAATGAAAGGGCATTGCACCAGCTTTGGCAAAACAGGCAACCGCAAGACACAAATAAGCAAAAATAGGTCGTAGGTCGTAGGTCATAGGTAAGGAAATTTTAATTTTATCCATCTGGAAAGTGCCGGTGAGATAATAAATAATCCCTATGCCCAGTAACATCAATGCATCTGAACCACCCACAATAATAAAGGTTTTTTTGGCAGCTAAACTTGACTTCTCATCACCCATATTAATCAAAAGATATAGAGTAAGTCCTAAGAAACCCCAGAAGACCAAAAGTAAAATCAGATGGTTAGAAAGGACCGCTCCTATTGAGGCAATGGCGGTTAAGATAATATAGGCGTAATATTGGAGGAGTCTCTGTTTTCTTCTCATAAATCCCAAAGAATAGATAACAGTTAAAACAGAGAATAAGCTTATCGCCAAAACCACAAAACTATTCAGGGCATCTAATTTAAATAAAGGATATAAAGAATTTATCATCATTACAGCTCTAATATATTCTTAGCAATTACTTTTGTATGGTGAAAAACTTGTGCCGTGAAATCAAGTAAATTTAAAAACATATTGCAACCGCGCGGGTCACAGACTCCTGAAATAAGCCTTTGCGCATGGGCATCTCTATATTTCTCCACTAGATTATCTACGTGCTCTTCATCGCATAAAAGCCGCCTGGCAAAATTCTTATCATTATTCTTTAGGGAGTTCACCACATCAGAGAGCGCTGTTTCAACCACCGCATAAAGATGCTTGTATTCGTCTAATGCCTCATCGCTAAAAAGCAATCTTTCCTCAATCTTTATTTCAATCCGCTCAATCATATCCTTGATATAATCGCCGATCTCTTCTAAATCCGCTACAACATTTGTCAGGAGCATAATATTCTTTTTATCCATAGCGGTGATTTTACCTTTAGATATATCTACTAAAGACAATGTAATCGTCTTTTCTGTATCATTGAGTCTCTGTTCATCTTTTAATACAGTTGCCAAGATATCTAAATCATGTTTCATAAATCCATCAAAGGTGGTCTTCAGCATAGAAAGTGTTAGTTCTGCCATTTGATTTATCTCTTTTCTAATATTAGCTAAATCTTCCATTATCCTACCCCCTACGACTTACCACCTATGGTCTTCTTAAGCTGCTCTGTCTTTTCTTGCGAAAGTTTTATCAGGTCCCAGCCATTCATAATCTTCTTATCCGTTGCTTTATCCAAAACCACTACTCTCTCAGTACAGCAATAACAGGGATCAACTGCTGCCAGGGTAATCGTGGTATCAGAAATAGTCTGGCCTACGGCGGCAACTTTATTAGAAGCAACATTCATATAACTGGGCGCGCGGATCTTGTGTCTTATCGGCCGGTTTGTGCCATCAGAGCGCACATAATGAAAACATTCTCCTCTGGGTGCTTCTACCCTGCCAATTCCCTCTCCCGCTGGTATATCCTTTACATTTGCATCAATTTCGCCTTTAGGCATTTTATCTAAGCATTGACGAATAATGCTTATTGACTCATACAGCTCTAAAATTCTTACCACAGTTTTGGCAAATATATCTCCATCTTTCTCTGCAATCACATTCCAACTCACTCTATCATATGCGCCGTAAGGGTCATCTCTTCTTACATCTATATTGATACCTGAAGCTCGAGCAGTAGGACCTACCACCGCCCAATCAATTGCCTGCTGTTTGGTTAAAATTCCTATACCCTTAAGCCGTGCTTGTATCACTGGATCATCCATTACTGCGCCCTTGAACATATCTACAGCAGGAACTAAATCATCAAGCGCCTTCTTTAACGCCGGGATATCTTCATCTTTTATATCGCGCCTGACTCCGCCTATTTTCATCATCGCATAGTGGTTGCGGTTGCCCGTAATCATCTCGAAACAATCTAAGATTGGCTCGCGATATTTCCAAGCCCACATCCAGACTGTATTATATCCAATAAAATGGCCTGCCAAGCCCAGCCAGAGCAGATGACTGTGTATGCGTTCCATCTCAGCAATAATTGTGCGGATATAAAGTGCGCGCTCAGGAACCTCTATCTTTGCTAAATCCTCTACTGCTAAACAAAAGGCAAAAGGATGGCTGGTAGAACAAATTCCGCAGATGCGTTCAACTAAAAAAGCAACCTGGTCAAAATGTTTATGTTCAGAAAGCTCCTCAATACCCCGGTGGTTATAGCCGATAATGATATCGATATCTACAACCCGCTCACCCTCTACATAGAGCCGGAAAAACTCTGGCTCCTCTTGTAGGGGATGATAAGGACCTATGGGTATAACAACTTTATGACTCATTGTTGGTGCCTCAACGGATACTTACCTTCTGGCCATTCATCACTTAAAAGCAACCGCTTCAAATTTGGATGGCCAATAAAATTAATTCCCAGTAACTCCCACATCTCGCGCTCAATCCATTCTGCAGCAGGAAATAGAGTGGCAAGAGAATCTATCTGGGGATTCTTCTTATCTTCTAATAAAACCCGCAGTGAGATAATCTCGCCACTTTTATCAAAATTAAAATGATAGAGTATCTCAAATCCTTTCGGCGTATCAAGACCTGTAGCAATAGAAAACCTTAATTTCAGTTCATTGAATAAAAGACTGGCTACTTCTCTAATATCCTTTGGCTTAATAGATACATAAATTCGGCGTGAAGAATGTTGGTACCAATCAATTACCTTACTCCCTAATTTCTCTCTGATTTGTTCCTTTATAGACATTATTTTTTACCTTGTAGTTTATTTATCAATTTTACCACTCCGCTGATCATTGCCTCAGGTTTGGGAGGACAACCAGGAATATAAGCACTTACCGGAACTATTTCATCAACAGCACAGGGGCTATTATAAGAATCCTTAAACATTATTCTTCCGCAAGCACAGTTACCCACGGCAATTACCAGACAAGGTTGTGGCGCCTGAGCATAAAGCTTCTTTAGTCTTTCCTTGGTCTTATAATTAGGCACACCCGTAACCAAAAGCACATCCGCATGACGGACACTTCCTACTAAAACCATACCGAATCTTTCTACATCGTATCTGGGTGTAAGTAAATCCAAAATCTCGATATCGCAGTTATTACAAGGAGAACACGCCGCATGAAATACCCAAAGAGATTTAGTTAAGGCTTTTAATTTAAGGTTCATTTCCTATCTATTATTTACCTAATAACGCCAATCCCACTGCTATTATAGCCAACAACGTAACTGGTCCCCAAAAGAACTTTATTGCCTGGTCTATACGTAGTCTCGGATTAGTATTTTTAATCAGAATAATGATTACTAAAATTAATATATATTTAGCTATAATGAACAGGGGGCTTATATCTTTACCTAAGAATAAAACTATTAACAATAGAGGCATTGTATAAAGCAAAATCGCCTTTGTCAATCTAAAGATGGCTAAAGGTAGTCCTGAATATTCAATTAAAGTGCCTGCCATAATCTCCTGTTCTGCTTCTGAGGCATCAAAAGGCACAAAACCTAATTTTGCCTGCATACAGAATATTGCTACAATAAATGCTAAAAATCCTGACCCAGAAGCAAGATTTGACCCGAAGTTAATTTGGTGATTTATAATTGAACCTATCTGTATGATGCCTTGGGATTTAATTATTATAGTTATTATAGATAAAATAAATGGCAATTCATAGGCCAAAACTAATTTCATCTCCCGCGATGCGCCTATTGATGCCAAAGGATTTCTAGAACTAGATGCGCCGATAATTATTGAGATGGCAGGGATAATCAGAAGATATAAGACCACAATTAAGTCGCCCATAAAACTTTCTTGTGGCAAGCGTAGGCTAACTCCTAAAATTGTGGCTACTAAAATTACGCTTGAAAGCCCCAAAAACGGAGATAGCAAAAAGGTTGACTTTGCTCCTTGTGGCACAATGGTTTCTTTGCCCAACAATTTTACAATATCCGCAAAATTCTGATACCAAGGCGGCCCTACCCGCCACTGGATACGCGCAGTAACCTTTCTGTCTAACCAACCCGCCATAAGACCGATAATGGCACTAAACAGAAAACCCGGAAAAACTAGATAATTAAACAAATTAAACAATAACTTCATTTTTTCTTCGGCTGAATATCTTCTCTCGACCACCTAAGCGTATGCACTGCCAAATTCTCACCTACAAAATAGATATCTTTTTCTAAGTCCTCCTCTACTTCTTTAATCTCTATGGCTTTTTCTGGACAGGTAGTTATACATTTGGGAAGTTTTCCAGCTATACCTACACAGTAATCGCATTTAGAATCTAAGTAGGGAATAAAATCTTGGAAAATTATTCCAAATGGACAGGCTATTGTACAAGATTTACAGCTAGTACAACGCATCTTGTAACGTTTAAGATGACCATCTGAAGCACGCTCTAGGGCATCATGATAACAGGAGTTTACACAGGGCGCTTCTTCGCAATGCCGGCAGATAGTGGCAAAAGTAGCATACTCACGCAAAGAACTAATTCCATTATTTTGCGGATGATAGAAATAATCGCAACAAACCTTGCAATCTTTACATCTGCTACAAATCTCTAAGTCAACAAATAAGCGCTTCATTCAATCAGTCCCAAATATCGTGTATATCTTTTAACTGTTCATAGGTAAATACCGGGCCATCTTTACAGGCATAATATTTACCAATACGGCAATGTCCGCATTTACCTAATCCGCAGGACATATTTTTCTCCATTGATAGATATATATCTTGCGGTCTGAATCCCAAATCCAATAGTTTCAAAGTGACGAATTTCATCATTATCGGTGGGCCACAAACCACTGAAACTGCTTTTTTTAGATTTACCGGCAGGTCTTTTAGTATCGTAGTAACTAAACCTACGTTACCTTTCCAGGTAGCATCACCTACATCCACGGTAGTAACAACATCTACCTTCTTTTTCTTTGCCCACTCAGGTAGGGCATCTTTATAAGCTAAATCTTGAGGCGTGCGTGCGCCGTAACGTAATACCACTTTATTATACTTATCCATTTCGCTAAATAGGCTAAATAATAAAGAACGTAAAGGCGCCAAGCCCACCCCACCACCCACAATCAAGATATCTTTGCCCGCAAATCTATCTAAGGGGTATCCTTTCCCGTAAGGGCCACGGATGCCCAAAGATATATTTTTAGAACTCGCGTGCAATAAAGCAGTAACTCTGCCTACATTCATGATGGTTACGTCTATTTTATCTTTCAGGCTAGGATCCGAGGAGGGCGTAAAAGGCGCCTCGCCAATTCCTGGTAAAGTCAATTCAATAAACTGACCGGTATTAAAGAAAAAATCTTCCTTGGGTCGAAGAACAAAGGTCTTAATTGTCGGTGTCTCAATTATTATATCCTCAATGGTTGCTTCTATAGGTCTGTAAATATTTTTCATTGTTTGAGATTAAGTTTCTTCGCCAAATCTTTTAACACTTCCCTGATATCAATCTTTCCCGGGCAGACCTCAATACATCTTCCGCAGCCACAGCAAGCAGGCATATCTAAATTATCCACAAAAAAATCAAACTTCTTCATAAATCTATTTCTTAATCTCTGAGTCCTGGTCTTTAGAGGATTAGCTCCGCCGGCAACGCGAGTGAAATTTGCATATTGGCAAGAATCCCAAAGTCTTACTTTCTTATTTATATTATCCTCTTTTAGATCCGCTAACAAAAAACAATGGCAGGTATCACAGATTAAATTACATCCCCCGCATTCCACGCAAGGAAGCATAAACTGTTTCCAGGTATCCAGATTATAGCCCTCTTTGACTAACCTTTGTACGCTATCTTTGGAGACTAAATTTTGTGGCAAGACGTGCCTTTTAAGGTGCTCAATGAAACTTTCTCTTTTATGCTTGCGAGCGAATATCTGCACGTCTTTGGCAGGGATAAAATATTCTTTGTGTGCTCCAATGAGCTCTTCACCTTTTTTTGAACCTACTTCTACCAAATATCCATCGTTTAAAGGCGAAAGATTAAGGTCAAAGCCTTCTGTGGGATAAGGTAAAATATCCCAACTGAGACAATGGCAGACCTCTTTAAAATCTGTGCAATCACTGGAAATAAAAATAGTATTTTCTCTCCTTAACCGATACCAAGAATCAATGGTTCGACTACGCTCACCATGATACTCAAGCGAAGTCGAAGTATCAATTTCTATGCCTTCTAAGAATACAAAATCCTGGACTTTGTGAGCTGAGATGTCGCAACTCTTTACCCCAAAGATAATGGTCTTATCCTTTAGCTCGGTTATATTTTTTTCCGGGGTAAAATAATCGGTTACTTTTTCATAAGGGTAGGTAAAAAAAGACTTCAATGGTTCAACTGCGCGGTAGGCATTATAGATGAGGGATTGACCTTCAGATAGATTCTGATAATTATAATCTATCTTTTTGGTATCCGACTCTTTTATGACGGGTGAAAATACCTTATACTTCTTTTTTAACTGATGATATAAAGTATTTAGGGATTTAGATTCAATATAATATATATTGTACATTTAGGGAGTTAAACCAAAAGGTAGGTTTTGACTTGCCATAAAAATAAAGTATGTTCATTTAAAGTAACATATTAAATATTCCCTGTCAAGTGGAAAACTTAAAGAGTAGTTTTGGATAATCTTTCTTTCACAAGATCGCTGACTAATTTAGTATCCGCTTTGCCAGCGACTTTAGCCGTTACCTCTTTCATCACCTTGCCCATATCTTTCAGGTCTTGGGCACTTGTAGCTGTGATGGCTTCCTCAATTATTTTCTTAATTTCATCCGGACTAAGTTCGGGAGGTAAATATGCCTTTAAGATTTCTAATTCCTTAGTTTCTTTGTCCGCTAAATCCTGACGGTTGCCTTGCTTAAACTGCTCAATGGAATCCTGATGGGCTTTTACCTGCTTCCTGATTACAGCGATAACCTCACTGTCATCAAGATTCTTCTTTTTCTTAGCAAAAGCTAGATTAATCATCTCCGCGCGCAAGAAACTCAAAGCCGAACTCTTTAATGCATCTTTATTCTTCATCGCCTGTTTATAGTCATTGAAGATTTTTTCTTCTAACATATTTACTCCTTTTTAGAATAAAGTTATCTTTCTAAATCTATTTAATCTAACTTGCAAATCTTTTAATTTAAGACAACTGGTCTTATTCAGTCCAAAATCTTCTACATTAAAAGATGCAGCCACTGTTCCATAGGCAATGGCCTTTTTAAGGCTTGTTTGGTTTATTCTTTTTACCTTGGTTAAATAACCCATAAAACCGCCGGCAAAGGTATCGCCGGCACCAGTCGGGTCAATTACTTTATCCGTCGGATAGGCAGGGATAGAAAAGATAAACTTATCACTAAAAAATAAAACTCCGTGTTCTCCTTTTTTAATCAAAATCATCTCGGGTCCTAATGTGCAAAGATACCGAGCTGCTTTTACTAAATTACTCTCGCCCGACAAACTGCGCGCTTCTTGGTCGTTAGCTACGTAAAGATCAACCCGCTTTAATAGGCTCACTAATGCTTTGCGTTTATGCTTTATCCAATAATTCATACTGTCTAAGCCTACCAATTGCGGAGAATGCATCCGTTGCAACAAATGCCTTTGTATATCCGGGTCAACATTAGCCAAGAATATATATCTTATCTTTCTCTGTTCTTCTGAGATTGCTGGCCGAAAAGCCGAAAGCACACCCAATTCAGTATTTAAGGTAAGCGCGGTATTTAAATCTCCTTTGTATTCACCTTCCCATTTAAAGGTCTTACCTTTACTTTTAATCAGCGAACTAAGAATGACACCCTTTTGATGCAAAAAATTAATGAACTTTCCTGGGAAATCTTCTCCGATTATCGCCACCAAATTAACATTAGTAAATAAACGTGCGCTCATCGCAAAATGCACGGCTGAGCCGCCTAGCATATGCCTCCTCTTGCCAAAAGGCGTCTTTACCGTATCTAATGCAACTGTCCCTAAAACAATAATGCTCATCAATGAGCCCTTTTATACTTATTAGCGAATTGATCCCGAGCGACCATATTTTAATTTTAGCCGCGAGGGATAAAATTTAATTTAAATAAATAGCAACGTAATTATCCCAATAATTATACAATAATACCCAAAGTAATGTAGCTTAGCTTTACGCAAAATAAATTTTAAAAGCCAGAGGGCGATAATCCCGGTGACTAAACTAGAAAGAAATCCGGCAAAAAAATTTGAAAATCCTGTCTTTAAGGCAAATTCGATTTTCCTTGCCTCTAAAAAAGCAGCTCCGAGGATTGCCGGTATGGAAGCCAAGAAAGAGAACTTAAAAGCAGTTTCCCTGTTTATTTTTCTAAACAAAAGCGTGGAAATAGTGATACCCGAACGAGAAATACCAGGAATGATGGCTATCCCTTGCATAGCCCCTAAGAACAATGCGTCTTTAAAATATACCGTATCTCTTTTTGGTTCTCTGATCTTTTGCGTAAAAAGCAGAGTGACGCCTGTAACAATTAATGCCCCGGCAACTAATTTAGGCGAGTTGAATAAACTCTCAAAAAAATCTTTGCCGGATACGCCGATTATTCCTGTAAGTATGGTTACAAGCCCTATTAATAATAATGTCTTTCTGTCGCGCAGGGTTTTTAATATATCTTTAAAAAAGAATACGATTAAAGAAAGGACTGTGCCTAAATGTAAAACTACATATAAAGCCAATTCTTCCTGATTGCCTATGGCTAAAATATTTTTTATAATTACAAGGTGTCCGGAACTACTTACGGGAAAAAATTCAGTTAACCCTTGAATGAATCCTAATATTATATATTTTAACATATTAGCTTTACCACCTCTTGCCTTAAACCTTGGGCGATGGCTTGGTAATCATCAACAAACTCAGGGCGATGTTCGCCTATTAACTCTTGCCAATGCATTGGTTTTCCGAAGATAATCTTTAATGGATAAGGACGGGGCAGGCGCTTTGTCCTTGGCCAAGAGTAATGAGAGCCTTTAATATACACGGGAATAACCGGGATGTCCAATTCTTTAATTAATATACCCACGCCTTTTTTAAATTCCCCCATGTTTTCATCTATGGAACGCCTGCCTTCGGGAAATATGCAGACTATCTTTTTCTGCCTAAGGACAAAAGAAACATACTGCAAGGCCTGGGTTAAGTGTAAATTAGGGTCAACCGGGATAAGGCGGCTGGTTTTCGTCGCCCATCTCACTAAAGGATGCTCAAAGATATCGCTGTAACCTAAAAAGAAACCATTTATGGCATTACTCAAAGGCAGGCTAGTAAAAAGCACAAAACCATCTAAATAGCTGGCGTGGTTAGGACAAATGATATATGGGCCTTGGGCCGGCAGGAATTCTTTTCCTTTTACTCTTAGCCACCAAAAGATTCTGAAGATAAAAAGAAATATGGTTTTAAAGACCAGGGCAAACAACTTATCCAAAAAACTGGCCTCTACCCTGACTTTCTCCAGCATCTTTTCTGCGGGAGGCAGTTCTTTTAAAATCTGGCCCCAGTTCTTTTGTACGCTTTCCGTTTTATATATTATAGCCGAAGGCCCTTGGATTAAATCTTTTAGATTAAGGATAACCTCTCTTACTGTAGAGACGCCATAAAGCAGTTCATCAGGAATTTTTATTCTTAAAAGTGCCTCCAAACCTAAACCCAACTCTACCTTGCTTAAAGAATCAATGCCCAAATCTATTTCTAAATGACTATCCAGATATACGGGCTTATTCAATTCGCTGGATATATAATCAATAATCTTTTTGGTGATATCGAGGTTTAAAATCTTCTGGTCTTCTGCGCAAAATTCTTTTTTCTCAATCCCTACTTCTTCCGGTCTTTCTGCAAAATATTTTTGCCTGACCGCGTATCTTTTAATTTTTTTTAAAGCGGTGCGGGGTAATTCTTCTTTGGTAATGGTAAAACCCATAATATGTCTATAAGAAGGCAGGTTTCTGTTTAAATTTTCCAATTCCCAACGAATCTTTCCGCGGATATCTGCCTCGTTTCTTTGACGGAAATATTCTAGATTCGGAACAATTACCGCATAGAGCGACTCTATCGGCCGGCCAAATTTTTCTTCTTGTCGCGATAGGATACAAATTTCTTTTATATAAGGACCCTGGCTATAATATTCTTCGAGTTCCTCAGGATAAATATTCTTACCGGAACTTAAGACAATGACATCCTTTTCTCTGCCGGTCAGAAAAAGATAACCCTCTTTATCTATCCAGCCTAAATCTCCGGAGTAAAACCAGCCTTCTTTGATCACCTGGGAAGTCAAATCTGGCTGCCTAAAGTATCCTTGCATCACATTTGGCCCTTTAATCAATACCTGGCCTATGCCAGACTTATCCGGCTTGAGTATCTTTATCTCTACATCCGGTATGGGTTTGCCCACGGAGCCAAATTTTGTTTTTTGCGGGGGATTCAAAGTTACTACTGGCGAGGTCTCGGTTAAACCATAGCCTTCAACTATTTTAAACCCTAATTCAGATAAATCTCGGTTAATCTTAGGCGGAAGCCTTGCTCCGCCGCTGACTAAAAGCCTTAAAATCCCGAACTGGCTGCGCACTTTACTTTTAATAAACGGCATTAAGAAGGGCCTCAAGAAGAAAGGAATCTTTTTTATCCGGTCGTATATTGCTTTATGTAGCAGGCTAAATAGTTGCGGCACGCCTACCAGAACCGTAACCTTGGCCTCTTGGATTACTTGACTTAAGTCCTGGGGTTTAAAACTTAAGCAATAGGTAACCTCGCCACCCAAAAAAAGCGGCACTACTAAAGTCACCATAAAGGCATAGGTATGGTGCAAAGGCAAAATAGAAAGCATATTATCTGAAGGCAGACAGACGTTTGACTTCTGGGTGCTTCTAAAATTAGAACAGATATTTTTATGACTTAATAAGACACCTTTGGGTTTTGCTGTGGTGCCTGAAGTATAGATAAGGGAAGCAATATCTTCAGGCAAAACATCGGGCATTAAAGATGTATCGGGCTTAATATATTCTATATCCGAAAAATTTGTTATATTCGGGTGTTGATACTCTGGGTTATCGAGTAGAACAAATTTAAGAGAATAATCCGCTAGATTGTCTTTGAATTTCTCAACAAAGATATCATAAGAACAGAAGATAATTTTTGCTTGGCTATCGAGGATGAGATTCCTTGCTTCTTCAGGGGTTAATTGCCGGTCTAAGGGCACGCAGGTTAAGGCCGCATACATTATACCTAAATAAATTATTGGCCATTCCGGACGGTTTTCCAAGATAATCCCAGCAAAATCGCCTTTTTTAAAACCTTCTTTAATTAAAAAGGCGGCTACTTTTTGGCTGGAGGCCTCTAAATCCCGGTAAGTAATCTTAAGCCAAAGGTCTCCTTTCTTAACCCGTAAAGCCACTTTATCGGCAAACTGAGAAACGGTATGGCTAAATATTTTATGGATAACCAAACTTTCTTCTGTCATTATTCTTTCTTCTTATGCGGTAAGCGCAAAAGAAAAATAAGCCCAATCACCATAAACAAAATTAAACTAAGCAGCGTTGTACGGTATCCCCATTCACCAAAGCGAGCAAGAAACAATAATATCATTCCCCAAAAAAGAGCTCCCACTATAGCGGAAAGGTATCCTACGAGATTGAATAAGCCGAATATCTCGCCTATTTTCTCAGGCGGAACAAGCTTTATCGCCAAGGCACGCGAGACTACCCAGGTTGAACCCAAGGCTACGCCGGTGAGCGCACCGATGAGCCAATAGAGATGGATATTTTTAGCAAGTGCTGCGAATAAAAAACAAATTACCCAAAGGATAAAAACCGCGCTAAGACAATGTTTATGCCCCAGATAATCGCTGATAAAGCCAGAAAATATACTACCCCCCATAGCAAAAAAGGTGGAGAAGGTAATCAGATTGATTACTTGCGCTTCACTCAATCCAAAAACACGCGTGGCATATACCGACATAAACAGAACAATTGCATTCACTGCGCATAAGCCAAAAAACGCGGCTTTTAAAAAATCTAATAATCCGGGCGAACTCTGCGCGCCAAAGGCGCTGGTCTTCAAAGTTTTAAAGATTTCTTTTATTTTATCCTTTTTTAAAAAACCGATTAAATCTATTTTGATTCCAGATGATTTGTCTTTGATAAAGAACATGCAAGGCAAAGAAAAAATTAAGAATAAAAGGCCGGTAGGTAAAAAGGTGGCCTGATAACCGCTTTTTAAGACGATGGGCTTAAAAATATAGAGCGCCAGAATAGCGCCGCTATAACCAAACATTTTTCCGATTCCTGAGACCAAGCCAATTTTTTTGGCGGGAGCGATATTTACCATCATGGCATTATAAAAAACAATCGCGGTCTGACAGCCAAAATTGGCAATGGCAAAAAATAATAGCCCTAAAAAAATGTTATCTACGCCTAAAAGCATGGTAAAGATAACGGAAAGCAGGGTAAGGAATATCAAGAATGGCCTGCGCCTTGCGCTGATATCGGAAATAGCGCCTAAGATTACTCCAAAAATCGCTACAAAAAATGTGGAGATACCAAAAGATATGCTATAAAAAATTTCCGGCTTTTGTTTCTCTAAGGTTAACCAGCGCACAAAATACAGAGATACCACGTTTAAAGCAAAGAATTGGTTCGCCAAATCATACATTGCCCAGGATATAATTAGAAAACTGCTTCTTGTCTTCCCTGCGTTAAAATCCATTCAATATCTCCCTAGAAAATTCTCACTTTACTAAATCCTAAAAACTTCGTTAATCGCTAAATCTACAAGGGCAGCATCCCAGTTATAACGAATGAGTTCTTCCCTTATTACTTGAGCGCTAAGGCCTTGAGATTTTTTTGCAGAGATAAAACCTGAGAGAATATTCAAATTGTATTTCTGTATGGGGTCTAAGGCTATTTTTATTTCTCTTTCTTTTTCTTCTTTATTCATAAAATAGGCGACTAGAGCAAACGCCATAGGAATAACTAATATCAATAAAGAACTGGTAAATAAATAAACCGAGCTACGGCCAAATATATGCGCGGCTATACCTAAGAAGGCGTCAAATAGATAGTGCGCCACAATTAATGGTAACAGCCCGTATCTAGTAAAGATAAAGCCAAAAAAAAGCCCGACGAGAGTAAGTTCAATACCCCTAAACCAAATCGGAAATATAGCATATCGGGAATGACCAAATCCCCAGATTAACGAAATTAAAACTACGGCTAAGACTGTATTCTTTAAATATCTCTTGCCTAAATTTATCCCAAAAAACCTAAAGATCACCTCTTCGCTGAGGCTGGCATTTGCACCAACGACAAAGGCAGTTAAGAATGGCAAATAGGCTGAGGAAAACTGGGTTAACTTTATCCACTCTTTCCATACCCCTAAATATCTTTGCCCAAAATAAAATATAATTGCCTGAAAACCCAAGATGATAAAAAACAATATATAGCCGAATACGATAGACTTGGTTACGCTGCGACTATAAAAGGTAGATTTAATATAATGCAAAAAAGAGCTGTATTTATTGCTGCCGGCTGCCTCGCTGTGCAATGACTCGCCCGCAAGAGCCGGCATGATAAAGATAACACTTAAAAATATAATATTTATCAGCAATTTGACTAAATAATTACCGATAAATAATGACAGTGAGACGCTTGTAGGATAACCGATAATGAGACTCTGCGCATTATTAAAAATATCTACTACGTAATTTGCGAAAAAGAATGCGGCTAAATAGAGATACCATTTCTTAGAAAGGCGAATAGCTAAGGTATGCTTTCTTTTAATGACGATAGATATTGACCAGACTATTAAAATTATAAATACGATAAAATAACAACTGTATAGATATTCGCCGAAGGAAAGCTGATTTCCAATATAACGCTGAAATTTTTCAGGTATATCTAACGCGCCTCTATAAAACGCCCTTATCTCGTTACCGGAAATGGTAGCGCCTATGAGTAATTTGGCCCCACCCTGTTCTTTTTTCCAGGGGATATATACGCCTTTTTTCTCCCAGGAAAAACTATAATCGGTTCTTCGCTCGTAACGCTCTATTCGCTCTTCATGAAATTCATACTCTTTTAAATTTAACCCAGAAGCCTTTCCTAAAAATTCTTCCGCCTTTTGACGGGCAGCGTCTTTTTCAATAACTTCTCTAGATTCTATATCTTCTATGAGATGGCTAAAACCTAAAACCCGGCCTGACGCCGGACTGATACTAAGGATATATTCCTCTTTCTGCAGTTCTTTAAAAAATCTAATCTGCCAAGAAAATAACTCAAAGCCGTGCTTTTTAATAAATTCTTCCTCTAATTTTAATCCGAGCGTCTTCTGAAAATACCTATCCGCCCAATCGTCGGTAGTAAAGACAACTGCCTTGAGATATTCTTTGGGATTGACGCCAAGAGATTTTAGATAGGATTCTGCTTTTGAAAGCGCTTCTTTTCTACCTACGGATAAGTCTATGAAGGAAAAGAGGGGGTATTCAAATTTATACCAAATACCGAGACATAAAACTGCTATAAAAATAAATAAAACCCATTCTTTTGCGGATATCTTCATCCCGTACCTTTTAAATATTTGTATGCGTCTTTAAAAATCCTTCTAAATCCTTGGGCAATCCAGAATCAATCCTGACAATATTTTTTGTTATAGGATGAGTGAATTCTAAAGACTGAGCATGAAGACAGGTCCTTTTTGCTTTAAGTCTGTAATCTTTTCTAAAAGCAAATTTTGTTTCGCCGACTAGGGGATGCCCGATATTTTTAAAGTGTATCCTTATTTGATTTCTACGACCGGTTAGAGGTATAACCTTTACCACGGTAAAATCTTTTCTTCTTTGAACAACCTTGTATTCAGTAATTGCGTTTTGGTCATCAATAGACATCTCTATTTCAGCTTGATTTTTAGGTAAAATTCCTTGCACAAAAGCAATATATGTCTTTTTAACTCTTTTATACTTAAACTCATCCATCATTTTTTTCTGAATGGACTTTCCTTTAGCGTAAATAATTAATCCCGATGTCTCTCTGTCCAAACGGTGACAAGGATGCAGGCGATATAATTCGCCTCTTTTGGCTAAATCTTCATTGAGAATACTAGTCAATGTGCGCGATTCTTTACGGGGCGTGGGTATGGTAAGCAATCCCGCAGGTTTATCCACAACTAATAACCAATCATCCTCGTAAATTATAGGAACATTCATATTTTTGAGAAAAAGCGCCTGACCCCTTTTTCATATAGACCACACCGATATTACTTATCTTATATTTAAGTGGCTCATCCATTTACAAAACTCACAATCCTTACCTGCCAAAGGAATAGGTTGCTTAAGCATAGATACTGCCTCGTAAAATACTTTCTTTGCCCGCTCAGGGTCAGTTTTTATTTCAGAGGCGATTGCCTCAAACTCAATTGAATTTTGGGAAGCAACTGATTTAGGAATATAATATATGAGGTAGGCCAATCTCTTGGTGGGGAATCCATTTTGCTCTAACAGAAATGTATATGCATCCATCTGAAACTGATGGGCACGGTGCGTACTTTCTGGTTTCTTGCCGCGGGTCTTATGATCTAAGGCAGCATAAAATTTATCTCCCAAATCCAGACATTCGTCTAAATATCCCCCTAATCTTGCATCAAGTTTATGGTCAGCAAACTCCATCCATCCTTTATTGGGGAAATTATGGATTAATTTACCTGAAACTTTGTCTTCTAAAATTGGAGGAAGGGTATCTTTGCTACGATAGAGATTAAAATATTCTTTAATAACCCTGTCTAAACCCGTAGTAATGGTTGCCACCGGGATACTCGGTCGTTTAATATTTTTATTTAGATAAAGCCAAAAACAGCGCGGACATTCTAAAAAAAGATTAAGGCTGGAAGGAGAAAGCTTAACCATCTTAAACTATTTCTAACATCCTATCAATTGCTTTTTTGGCGCGTAGGCGAATCCCTTGAGAAACTTTTACTTCCTCTTTTAGTTCCTCTAATGCCCAGAGGATTTTCTCCTGAGTAGTGCGTTTCATATTCGGACACACCGCTGCCTCGGATGCGGGATAGAATTCTTTTGTCGGATTATCTTTTTTAAGCCGATAAATAAGCCCGACTTCTGTGCCTACGATTATCTCCTTACCTTCAGTTTCTTTGGCGAATTTACACATTTGGCTTGTAGAAAGCACCGCATCTGCCAAAGCCACAACCGAAGGTAAACATTCTGGATGCACTATCACCAAGGCGTCAGGATGAAATTTCTTTTCTCTCTTTATATCTTCGGGCATTATTTTTATATGCGTAGGACAATAACCATTCCAAGAGATGAGTTTCTTCCCGGTCTGTTTACAGACAAAATCTGCCAGATATTTATCTGGCACAAAGATAATCTCTTCTTTGTCTCGAAGCGCATTAACTACGGCTACGGCATTGGTAGAAGTGCAACAAACATCTAATTCTGCCTTTACCTCTGCCGAGGTATTCACATAACCTACCACCACTGCTTTGGGATGTTCTCTTTTTAATTTTCTCAACTCTTCAGCAGTAATCATATTGGCCATCGGGCAACCCGAATTTATATCGGGCATTATAACTTTTTTATCTGGACAAAGAATAGAGGCGGTTTCTGCCATAAAATGTACACCGCAAAAAACAATCACCTTTGCCCCGGTTTGGCTAGCCTTGCGGCTTAATTCTAAAGAATCGCCCCTAAAATCCGCTACATCCTGAACCTCAGGAAGTTGATAGTTGTGCACTAAAATTATGGCATTACGCTTTTTCTTTAGTTGTTTAATCTTTTCTTCTAAGTCTTTAAACCTCATCTTAACCTATCACCTTGTGAATAATCCCTCCGCCTACCAGCGTATCTCTATCATAGAATACTGCAGATTGACCGGGGGCTATGGCAAACTGTGGCTTTTTAAACTTTACCTTTATTTTATTACCCGCGGGCATTATCTCAGCTAACGCTTCCTTGTGATTATACCTTATTCTTGCCCTTACCTCAACCTTCTTTTTTATAGGCTTTAGGATAAAATGCGGTTCCTTAACTAAAAATTCTTTTTTCAAGGCATCTTCTTTTGTCCCCATAGTTATCTGATTTTTTTTAGAATCTATATGGGTTATGTACAAAGGATAACCCCAGGCAATACCTAAACCCTCTCGCTGACCAATGGTATAAAAAGCAATTCCTTTGTGTTGACCTAATATATTGCCTTGTTTATCCACAATGAGTCCAGATTTTATATCTGTGCCCATCTTTGTTTTAGAAGCCCCCGCTAATCTGTGAATCAAAAATCCGCGATAATCCGCATCGGGCAGGAAACATATCTCCTGGCTAGCCAGTTTGTCCGCCACAGGAAGCGCAAACTTCTTAGCCAAGCCCCTTACCTGAGCCTTCGTATAATTGCCTAAAGGAAAAAGAATGTGCTTGAGTTGGCTTTGCCCTAAGCGATATAAGAAATATGATTGATCCTTTAATTTATCCTTCGCTTTCTTCAGCAGATAGTATTGCGTATTGCGTATTGAGTATTGCGCCTTCTCAATACGGGCATAGTGACCAGTAGCCAGAAATTTTGCATCCAAAGAAAATGCTTTTTTTAAAAGGGCGCCAAACTTCAAATATTGATTGCACCTCACGCAAGGGTTGGGCGTCCTACCTCTAAGATACTCCTGGCAGAAATCTTTGATGACATATTCCTCTAATTCTTTTTGCATATTCAGAACATAGTGCCTTATCCCTAATTTATGGCAGACCCGGAGGCTATCCTCTATTGCCTGTATCCCGCAACAAGTCGGCTTCTTTCTTAGAGAATCGGCTAAAGCAAAACACATTGTTATCCCAATAACTTCATAGCCTTCTTTTTGCAATAAGGTAGCGGCTACTGAAGAATCTACGCCGCCACTCATAGCTACAACTACGCGTTCTTTCATATGGCTTATTATAGCATAATGGGATTATATTATAAAGAAAGGACACCAGTTGCAGTCAGGATAGAGGGCAATTATTTGCGAGGATTTAAGCTTGTAAGTTGTGACTTAAGAAGCCAGGACATCTTACGATTGTGCTCAATCCATTTTTTAATGATTAAATAACCCATAAAATTAAAGAAGGCGTTTCGGAAACGCCATTTCAAGAGCAAAGAGAATGATCTCCAGAAGGAATAAAATTTAACATAGGCCCTAATTACATTCAATTGAAGTTCTTTCGCTGACAGCAATTTTGGTCTAAAAACAATATGCTGTCCATCATAAAGACTCCAATTTTTGGTAAATATCCGTTTTTCTTTTTCTAAAAACTCGTGGACTTTTGTCCCGGGAAAAGGAGTCAAAATAGACATCTGAATTGTATCAATTTTCTCTTTTATGGCAAACCTTACCGTATCCCATACTGTCTTTTTATCATCATCATCGCCGCCTAAAATAAACATCCCGTGAATCTTGATTCTTCTTTTATGAAAAGAGCGAATAGCGTCAATAATTTGATTAACGGTTTGATTTTTGCGATATGCCTGCAGAGTCTTCTGATTGATAGATTCAAAACCTACGCAGACTACTTTACAGCCTGCCTTGGCCATTAGGTTAAGTAATTCATTGTCTCTTGAGACATCGCAACGAACCTGACAGCTCCAATCCCTTATTTTATTTTTAAGCATCAGGTTTAATAATTTACGGGTATGTTCAGGATCGGCCGTAAAATTATCGTCGCAAAAAAAGAACGCCCTACTTTTGATAGACGCCAATTCCTCCATAATGTTTTTGGCGCTGCGAAAGCGGTATTTGCGCCCAAACATTTTTGTCACGCAGCAAAAACTACACTCGAAAGGGCAACCCCGAGAAGCAGAGATAGGTGTAATTAAAGAATAAGCCTTAAACCCTTTAATTAAAGAAAAATCCGGATATGGCAATGAATCTAAATTCTCTATGGGTTTGCCATAAACAAAAGGGTCGCATATCTTTGACTCAACAACATCAGTGATGACTTCTTCCGCTTCTCCGATAACAACTTGCCTGGCAAACTGAATCGCCTCATCTGGAAGGAGGCTGGCGTGAACTCCTCCCATAATGACTTTTTCCTTAGGAAACATTTTCGCTATTTCATATCCACGCTTTGCCGTTGAGGTTAAAAGAGAGATACCTATAATATCCGCCTCTAATTTTGAGTAATCAGGAGTGTATATATTTTCATTATAAATTTCCACCTGATGCCCCCTTTTTTTTAAAATGGTCCCCAGATATATAGGGCCCAAAAGAGGCATGGGTATTTTACTGTAGACATGTGCTTCTACCGAGCGTGGTTCAATAAGCACTACTCTCATTTAAAAAACTCCTAGTTAGATTTATTCTAGGAACTGGCTACTGACTTAAGAAGGGGCGTACATTGATGGCGCGCGGACCCTTGGGGGACTTTTCAACTTCAAACTCAACTTCTTGCTCCTCATTCAAGGCATCAAATTTACCGTCTACAATGCTACTCTGGTGAAAAAAGACCTCTCTGCCATCTTCATCGCTGATAAAACCAAAACCCCTATCGCGGATTAGCTTCTTTATTTTTCCTTTATGCATTTTATGCCTCCTCTTTAAACAATAAGGGCCGGCCATAAATGCCGGCCTGCTTATTTTTTTTAAGTTATATCTTCACTACCTTTGTGGCCTGTTCGCCCTTAGGGCCTTTTTCAATTTCGAACTCAACTTCCTGACCTTCCTCTAAAGTCTTATAGCCATCACCCTGAATTGCGCTGTGATGCACGAATACATCACTGCCTGACTCAGGAGTAATAAATCCATAACCCTTTTGGTTACTGAACCATTTTACTTTTCCTCTTACCATTACTTACATCCTCCTCTCCACTTTAATTTTTAGTAAATAATGACAGAAATAAAAAAACCGTAAGAGCGAAAGATTCTCTACCTTACGGCCTAAGATTTCTACTCCCTTATTTACTACTAAGTTAGAAAAAGTATACACTAAATTTGCCTGTTTGTCAACACTTTCGTATATAGGAGAGTCTTTATTTCTTTTCACAAAACTTAATTAAAATCGCAAGTAAGAATGCTGTATTTGCCAGCACAATTAAACTTAGCGCCCTTACCCCCAATAACATATATGGTCGACCAAGAAAAAATCTGTAAATCGCAGCAATGCATAATAAAAACAACCCTCCTACGATAAAAATCCTTGCCAGCATTTTCACGCTCCACCCCCTTTATTTTTTGATTATACCATAGATAGTATATTGTATCAAAAAAACTGGACTTTACCATGTAAATTTTAAACCTACTTCAACCCATCTCCCTGGCTGGGGAATACCTTCTATTTCTTGGTATTCTACATTTAAGAGATTAGTAACTTCTAAGAAGACCTGAGAATGCTTGTTTAAATTGTAAGTAAAGTAGGGGTTGAGAAGAAACCAGCCATCGCGCTTTGGTTTCTTCTTATAGGTTAATCCTATCCTCTGACTCCCAAAAGGCAAGTTAAAACCAAATGTGGTATTAAACATATGTCGAATATAATTTGGGCCGTATTTATAAAGATAACCTTGATCATCAATACGCTTATCAATATAGACATAATTAGAATTTAGAATGAAGTTTTCAGTTACTTCTAATCTTAAATAACTTTCTATACCAAATACCTCAGCCTCACCTATATTTTCTGCTTTCCATTTGGATTGCGTAGGAGTGCGTTTTATCCAATCAATAGGATCTTCTTCCTGCCTTAAGAAAAATGTTGTGCCAGTTGAGAATCTTTCTTTTTTGTAATCGAGACCTGTTTCATAATTTAATGATTTCTCACAAGATAATGCAGAATCCCCAGTTGTTGTGGGGTCATTATAATAAAGTTCATGAAAGGCTGGGATGCGTATACTTCTGGATACGCCTGAATGTAATGAATATTCGTCAGAAATCTTATATCTAAAGTTTAATGAACCGGCATAAGCTTGGTCAAAGCCATCGTAATCATCAGTCCGAGCAGATAAACCCAAAGATAGTTTAGAAGTCAAGTCTTTACTGTTATCCATAAACATACTTTTATGGTTACGATTGTGTTTACCTAGAACTGTAGAGTTAATTCTTTCTTCGCCATATTCTAAACCCAAGCCGATTCTGCCCAAGATTTCAGTTTCCTTTTGAAAATAAATATTTGGGGTATATACATCACTACGGTGATGATTAAGAGAGCGGCTACGTATAAGTGTCTTATCCAACATAAATTTATCATAGTGCCTGCGCCATAAGAAATTCGGTTTGATAATGAATCCTTCTTTATCTAAAGTAAAACCGGTATTTAAATGATAGGCCTTGATCCACTCTTTGGAAGGATAGCCCAAGCCCGGTGTATAGAAATCATAAGCGCCGAATTCCTTTTCTAGATAACCCCAGCTAAGATCAAATGTTCCGTCGGGTATCTCTAAAGAAGACACTAAAGTAGTAATAAATTTCTTAAAATCCGTGTCTTCGGAAAAACCCGCGGATTCCTGGTCTTCTACAGAAAGCCTTACTCCCAGAGCATTTATTTTATCAGTGATACTAAAGAGGCTGGACCAGGTCTTATATTGGCCTCCTTTAAATTCTAAAATCCCTTTTTTTTCTTGTGGTTTTTTCAGGATAATATTTATGGCACCACCAATTGCATCTGGACCAAACAACGAAGAACCCACACCGGGAATTACTTCTATTCTTTGGATATCCTCTCGGGTTAAAGGAAGATCACAATTGTAATGTCCAAGCTTGGGGTCATTGACACGCTGACCATCAATTAGGATCAAAACACCCTGATAGGTTGAGCCGCGTAAAGAAAAATCTGTCTGAATACCCGCTTTCAGCGTTCGGCTCTGTAAATCTAAAGGCAGGTTGCCTAATGCCTCAACGGGCGAGTTATAGGGAAAATTTCCTAAAGCATCGGATTCTATTGCATAAGAATTTATAAGATGAATTTTACTTTTAGTAATAACTATTGTGTCTAAATCTAAAGGTGAATTCTCTTCGCTATAAATAGAATTAAGACCATTAAATACCAGAATTAAAAAAATAAACCCGCAACGTTTTAACTCTTGCATGGGCTTATTATAAAACGTAGCGGGCAATTGTCAACTACATATTTGTTTCTGGTTTACATTATCTACAATGCACTACATCTCCGGCGGTGACTTTTTGGGTCAGGCCAGAATCTTTTCTCACTAAAAGTCCGCCATCTGTATCAATATCCACAGCTACTCCCTCAATATGTTCTCTATGGCTAAGTACCTTTACCCTTTTTCCTAAGGTAATATTGTAATCACGCCATTTCTCTAATATAGGCTGACTTCCTTTTTCTTGAAAGCTCAAATAATTTGTTTCTATTTTACGCAATATCTCTCTTAGCAGCTCTATACGGTTGATACCTTCCTTTTTTTGTTCTTTTAGGGATGTTGCGCCACTTGTTAAGCTCTTCTTATCATTATTTACATTTAGGCCAATACCGACAACCACAAAACGAATCTCATCCATCTCAGCATTCAACTCGGTTAATATCCCGCCTAGTTTCTTATGATGAACTAATATATCATTAGGCCATTTTATTTGTGCATCTAATCCGGTTATCTCTTTTATTGCCTCGCAGATACTTACCGCAGAAACTAGCGTAAGTACGGATGCCTGATGCGGCAATATCTTTGGTTTTAAGATTAAAGACAAATATATGCCTTTATATTTAGGTGAAAACCACTGCCTCCCCAGCCTACCCCTACCTTTTATCTGGGCTTCTGCCAAAATCAGCGTGCCTTCCGCTGAACCTTTTATTCCTAATTCAATTGCTATATCCATAGTTGAGGAAACGCCGTCAAAATAATAAATTTTTTTTCCTATAAACTTGGTGTTGAGACGGCGGGATATTTCGCAAGGCAATAACCTATCCGGAACAGATACCAGGCGATATCCTAAATGTGGCACCGCCACAATATCATAACCTATATCTTTAAATTCCTGGATGTGCTTCCATAATGCCTGGCGGCTAACCCCTAGGCGATGACTGATCTCTTCGCCAGAGACATAGTCTTGCTTTCGTTTTAAGAAGTCCAGTATCTTTTCTTGCATCATTAACCCACTTTCCCGATTGATTTGGAAACAGTTTCTCCTTTGAGATGGAAACAGTTTCTATTTATGATAAAGAGGGGACATCCCGCGTAACTTCTCTACAATTTTAGGTAATTGCTCTAATAGATAGTCGAGATCTTCTTTTTTAGTCCATCTACCTAAAGTTAAGCGTAGCGAACCGTGGGCGATTTCGGGGATAAGGCCAATGGCTAATAATACATGGGAAGGCTCTAAAGAACTGGATGTGCAGGCAGAGCCTGTAGAAGCAGCAATACCTACGATGTCTAAATTAAGCAGGATGGATTCGCCTTCAATATATTTTATAGAAAAATTAACATTATTAGGTAATCTAATGGTCGGGTGTCCATTAAGATGCACTTCCGAGATTTTATCATTAATCTCTTTGATAAGTCTATCCCGCAAGCTTATTTGATACTTTGCCTCTTCATCCATCTTTTCTTGACAGAGTTCTATTGCTTTAGCTAAGCCAACAATGCCGGGGGTATTATGAGTAGATGCGCGCCTGCCTCTCTCCTGGTCTCCGCCGTGTAAAAATCTTTCGATGCGCGTTCCTTTTCTGATATATAAAGCACCCACGCCTTTGGGTCCGTAAAATTTATGCGCGGAAAGCGACAAAAGGTCAACATTTAGGTCATTTACATTGACAGGAATGTGTCCTACTGTCTGCACTGCATCCGTATGAAAATAAATTCCTTTAGCTCTGGCAATCTTTCCGATTTCAGCAATGGGCTGGATGGTGCCAATTTCATTATTGGCGTGCATAACAGAGATAAGGATGGTTTTATCGGTAATTACTTTTTTGATATCCTCTGGAGAAACCAAACCAGATTTATCTACGTCGAGATAAGCAACCTTAAAACCTTTTTTCTCTAAAAATTTACAAGGTTCAGTTACAGCATGGTGTTCAATAGCAGTAGTAATAATATGGTTACCTTTTTTCTCTAAGGCAGAGGCAACACCAAAAAGAGCAAAATTATTAGACTCGGTTCCGCCTGAGGTAAAGACAATTTCTTCTGGCTTGGCAGCTAAAAATGAAGCAAGAATCTGGCGGCTATCTTCAATTGCCTTCTTTGCCTCTTGACCAAAAGAATGGATACTGGAAGGATTGCCAAATTTATCAAAAAAATACGGCTCCATAGCCTTAACCACTTCCGGGTCAGTGGCTGTGGTTGCCGCGTAGTCTAGATATATTCTCTTCATCGCTTAATCACTTCGTTTAAGCTGCCGCTACGATAACCTGCTAAGTCAACCGTAACATAATTATAACCTAATCTCTTTAATTTTTCTACTACCGAATTACGCTTACTGATAAGTGCGGGGATATCATCCTTATATACCTCTATACGGCAAAGACCATTATAGTGTCTTAATCTCACCTGCTTAAGCCCTAGCTTTTTTAAATATACTTCTGCCTTATTTATCCGGCCTAATAATTTAGCAGTAACTTTTATTCCATAAGGAATCCGGGAAGCAAGACAAGCCAGTGTCGGCTTATCCCAGGTTTTAAGCCCCATCTCTTTGCTTAGTCTGCGGATATCAACTTTCGTAAAACCTGCTTCTTGAAGTGGCGAGCGGATGTTCAGTTCTTTTTTAGCAATATTGCCTGGCCGAAAATCTAATTTATCCGATACATTACTGGCATCTACGACAAAATTTAATTTAAATTTTAAAGCTAAATCGTTTAACTTGTTAAATAGCTCTTTTTTACAAAAATAACAACGATTTATCGGATTAGAAGTAAAATTTTTATCTTTTAACTCCTGGGTTTTAATTATCTTATGTCTTACGCCTAAAAGACCAGTCATCTTTTTCGCCATATTTAATTCTTGGGCTGGATATGTAGGCGAATCAGCCGTAACTGCCAAAACCTTATCGCCTAAAGTATCCCGCGCAACTTTTAAAAGAAAAGTGCTATCCACACCTCCAGAATAAGCAACCAATACCGAACCCATTCTTTTAAGAATTTTCCTTAGTCTCTCTATCTTATTCATGATTTAAAAGTGAACTTCCATGGCGCGGGTGGGACAGGCTTTAACGCAGAGTTCGCAGGCAATACATTTATTATCGTAAAAATGGACCTTGCGCGTGAGTGGGTCAACGACTAAAGCAGCTGTAGGACATATAGGAACGCATACGCCACAATCAGTACACTTAGCTTCATTGCGAATCACATCCTGACTGAGAGGCTGAATTTTCACCCCGCAGGACTGCAAATATTCAATACCTTTAGCAAAATTTTCTTTCTTCCCTGACAATTCCAAGATCATCAAACCCTCTTCCTGCGGAGTAACATAAGCTTTCAAGATATTAAATTGCAGGTCATAATCTTTAACTAATTTATAAACTATGGGTTGATCCACTAAACGATGTGGAAAATGTAATACAATTCTCTTGGAAATCATCGCCTACTCCTTTATACAATCGGCCTTTCTTTTAAAGACTTAAAAGTATACCCGGACTCTGCCCCGGGTAAAGGCGCAACCGGTTCGGTCAGAAGAAAATTGCCTTTTTTAATCCAGGATTTTAATTCTTCGGCAATCTCGCGCGCCTTGGAATAACTAGATAAGTTTCCCGTGGGGACCTCTTTTGCCTGCACCACAATCTTACCCGATTTTAATTGCGCATAATTTACTTCGCCTAAACTTCCGGGAATCATCTGGGGATAGCTTGTACCGTAATCCACAACCTGGGTATAGATTTCTTCATCTTTAATTGCGGCATATTTAAGTATCTCTTCATTTAATATAGGTATGGGAACACCGATGCCTACAGTTAAGGTTACGCCATATCCTAACATACTTGTTCCCATCAGCCACTCTGGCTTCATCTGTTTTAAATCCCCAATTACTGCCAGTGTTCCTGCCGGTGCTTGAGGTATACCATTATCTTTCCTTTTCACCGTAGGATTGTGCTGAGTACCCTGCCAGGCAACATATCCGGTTCCTCCGCCTAAAAATATCTTTGTGCCAATGCCAATGGTCTTATAATAAGGGTCTTTTAAAAGCGGTGAAAGTTGTCCTGCAGAGCAATAATTGGCATTTCCTAATTTTGGTTTTAACACGCCCATATAGGTATAAATTATCTTATCGGATAAATTCACGGCCACATTATAATTCTGATAAGAGTTGCGGATATTAAATAATACTGCCTCATTTAAGTCTTTAAGATTAATTAAAGTTTCCAGTTTCTTGCGCGGATAACAATCTGTGCCATAGGCAGTGGCTTCTAAACGTATATCGCGACCGCTAACTATTTCCTGAATCACGTGGCCGCCACCATATTTAAATTCGCCGGGAAAGATTTTATTGTGGGGGTCATCATCGGGTATGGCAGTCGCACCTAAATAAATATCTACGGCGGCAAAACCACAATAGGCTGGGACATCATTAAGTTTACAAGTACCGCCGCCTAATTTTATCCTCGGCTTAGAATGGCCGATATTAAAATAAGCCCCTGATGAGCACATCGGGCCAAAGGTTCCAGTGGTAACTACATCTACCTCTTGCGCTGCATATTTGGCGCCTTTTTTGGCTACCAAATCAATAACTTCCTCGGCAGTAACTACCACCACTTCGCCTTTTTTAATTTTTTCGTTTATCTCTTTGATGGTTCTCATTGCTACAATTCCTCCGTCTATCATTTAATCCGTGTGAATCCTTGTCTAAATAGCAATAACCTCTTTTACTTCCGGCACCTCTTCTTTTAATAATTTTTCAATGCCCATCTTTAAGGTCATCTGACTCATCGGACAGCAACCGCAGGTGCCGGTAAGTTTCAATTTTACTACACCGTCATCGCTAACTTCCACTAAATCCACATTGCCACCATCCGCCATAAGCATCGGCCGAATCTTCTCTAATGCCGCTTCTACTTTTTCTTTCATAATTTACCTCTCTTGAGTTCGGACATATAAGTTATGTCGATTACATTTTCAATATAATACTCCATAACTTATGTCCTCACTTAAATAATTCTGTGCTGAGATATCGCTCACCTGTATCCGGAAGTATCACTACAATGAGATTGCCTTTATTTTCTTTTCTTTGACCTACCTCTAAGGCAGCAAATGTGGCTGCGCCAGAAGAAATACCGGCTAAGATACCCTCTTCTCTCGCCAATCTCCTTGCGGTCTTCATTGCATCTTCATGAGAAACCTGAATTATTTCATCGATAACTTTTCGATTGAGAACCTCGGGGATAAAACCTGCGCCAATACCTTGAATCTTATGCGGCCCGACCTTTCCTCCTGATAAGACCGCTGAGTCCTTGGGCTCAACGGCAATGGTGCGAAATGTAGGTTTCTTCTTTTTAATCACTTCGGCTACACCTGTAATTGTACCACCAGTTCCTACGCCTGCAACTAAAATATCTACCTTACCATCAGTATCATCCCAGATTTCTTTGGCAGTCGTCCGGCGATGAATTTCTGGGTTTGCCGGATTTTTAAACTGCTGGGGAATAAAATAGCGTTTATCGCCTTTGGCTAACTCTTCTGCTTTTTTCACTGCACCTGACATACCTTCAGAGCCGGGGGTCAAAATAATTTCTGCACCGAAGGCAGACAAAAGTTGTCTGCGCTCTAAACTCATTGTCTCAGGCATAGTCAAAACCAACTTATACCCTTTGACCGCACAGACAAAGGCAAGAGCAATCCCGGTATTTCCCGAGGTCGGCTCTAAGATTATCGTATCTTTCTTTATCTTGCCGGCTCTTTCTGCAGCCTCAATCATGCCCAGACCAATCCTATCCTTAACCGAAGAGCAGGGATTATAGAACTCTAGCTTTGCTACTACACTGGCAACACAATCTTTAGTAATTCTATTTAAACGCACTAACGGCGTGTTGCCGATAAGCTCGGTAATATCTTTAGCGATTTTCGACATTTAATTATAAGCTCCTTTAAGAATAAATTATACCTTAACTACCTTTAAATTGCCACAGTTTCTTTAAGAAGTATGCTTTTTGTTATATCTGCGGCTTTTTTACCGGATAAAAGCATACCGCCAAATGTCGGCCCCATGCGCGGCAGACCAAACACGGTAGCTACGCTCATCCCGCAAACAATTAAACCAGGATAAATCTCTTTTGTATATTCCACTACCAAATCTTCAGAAGCCTGGACATCCATCGGTCCGAAACCTTTGGTTTTAAGCAAGCCTCTTCTTTCTAATGCCGTAGCAACGCAAGCATCGTGACCGGTAGCATCAATCACTAATTTTGTCTCCATAGCCACAGGGTCAACACAGGTAATTTGTCTGGGCAGGGCTGAAACCGCTGTCCAATTAACTACGACACCTGCTACCCGGCCCTCCTTAAGAATTACATCATCAAATTTAGTCATATTCAAAAATTTCACGCCACTATCGCAGGCGGAAGCAATAAGTTTAGAACAGGCATGCGGACCGCTCGAGGTAAACAATCCTGGCTCAGTCTCTTTATATGGAATACCTAACTCCTGAAGCTCATCCTGCGCCGGTGCTCTAAAGGTCAGAGTATTCATCAGGAATCCACCAATCCAAAAACCACCGCCCAGATAATTATTAGACTCAATAATAAGCACTTTAAAACCTTCCTTCGCTAACTCTCTACCTGCCATAAGACCACTGGGTCCTGCGCCTACAATTACGACCTCTGAATTCAAAAACTCCTCAAAATTGTTTTGGAAATCATTAAGTATTGCCCGCGTAATCTGGTTTTCAGAAATCTTAGAAAATTTTTCCATGATCTATTCTCCTTTTTTTAAACAAAAGGGGTGCCTTATTTAATTCCGTTAACCTAAGCACCCCTTTATTTCTTATTATCTTACTTGCAACAAGCACAGCAGCAACAACTACAGGCTGCTTTTTTGTTAGGGTCAGCATGCTCGGTTCCTTTTGGACACATCGCAAAGGCTATATTGGTTAAAAAGAGGGAACCTGCTAATAACAAGGTAACTAACCCTACCCTAAAACCTATTCTCTTCATTTTTCACCTCCTATATGTAATACATCCTGGAAACTCTTTTCTTATCCCTATCCCTGGTTACCAAATCCTCTAAGGTCGTGGCCTTAAGCACTCCTTCCATGGATTTGCCTACTTCATACCATATCTCACGCGCAACACAAGAGTTAAATCTATTACAAAAATTCTTGTTATTTACGCACTCAACTAATTCTAACGGCCCTTCCAAGGCCTCGACAATCTGGTTTAGCCTAATTTTAGAGGGTGGACCATTTAATGCAAATCCACCTCTTGCACCCCGCAGACTCTTTGCTAGACCTGCTGCCTTTAAAGAAGAAAATATCCGGTCTAGGTATTTCAAGGATATCTCCTGGCGCCTGGCAATATCCTTTAATAAAACTGGACTGCTACCATAGTGAATCGCTAAATCCAGCATTGCTCGCGTTCCATAACGAACTTTAGTGGAAAGTCTCATCACAGCCTCCTTCCTCTTATTTATTGTCTACTAATCCTATAGAAATAGTATACATTATCAAAAAAATTTGTCAACTCTTTTCTTTAACTATTTTTTCCAATATGTCTTAAGCGATTACCTAATTTTCTGGCAGGCAAACTACAGGAATGCAATTGTCATATCAGACTATACTCCCATTAAAATCAAAATACCCAAACCAAAGAAAAGAATAGCCATAGATAACTTTACCGTGAGCATATGTTTCTTGATGAAGTTAGAGAATCCTTCTGAAGTAGTTCCCAAAAGGGCAAATAAAAGAACGATAAATAAAGGAATAATGAACATAAGATTATAAAGCAATAAATAACTTACTGCGCGTAATCTTAAGGAGGCATTTTTTAAAACAAAGGTGATTGTAGGTAAATATAACTGACCAGTGCAGACAGCTTCAAGAAGAGAAACCAAAAAACCAGTAATAAAAGCGCTACCCACTAATCTGATAAGATGTTTACGGTGAACACCCTCGTCTTTGGATTTTCTATAATAAAGGCCGATAATAGAATGAATTTTGTTTTTAATTACCTGGGGTAATTGCAAGGTTAGGCCTTCGCTCTTTTTGGTCTTTTTAAATACCCATAAATCGTAAAGAGCAAAGACCCCCAGGGCGAAACAAAAAATAGCAATTAAGTAATAGATAATTTTGGTAACTATATAGAAATGGCGCAAGGCGTAAAGGAAACGGAATATCCCCAAACCTATTAAGACATAAGTCAAAAATACGGCAAATATAAAAGATAGGCCTATAGCGACCAGTTCTCTCTTCTTGTAGCCCTGAAAAGCCAAAAAAGAGATAAAAAATACAATTACCGTAAAGGCGCAGGGGTTTATGCCGTCAATTAGTCCGGCAATGATTATGGCCAAAACGCCAAAAGAGAGAAAATGCTTAACTAAATCTATGCCCGGTAATTTATCCAGTTTTTCCAGAATGCTTTTTTCTAGGGCAGCCAGTATGGCATTTCTTAATCCTGGTTTTATTTGGTCATAGCCTACCAAAATCTCTCCTTCAATAAAAACCGTAGGCACGCCCTCCTCATAAGACTTATACTTTTCTTTTAAAGCAAGCATTAGTTTATAATTATTGACATCAGCAATATCTAAATATTCAATGATAATTCTGCCGAAAAACTCTTTTTCAATAACGGGCATAATTTCATTTCTTGCTTTATGGCAGGCATGGCAAGTTTGAGAATAAAAAAATAGTAGGCGAGGGAAAAGCCGTTTACTTTGAGAACGTTCCTTGGCGAATAGGAGGGAAATATCTGCTAAAATAAAAAATAAAATTAAGAAATAAAAAATAATCCTTTTCTTCATCTTATTCTTCTTTGGGCTTATTATTGTATTATAACATATATGGGTTAAAGTTACTACAAACCTATTAAACCTATTAAATCACAACTTCCGCAATCCAGCGGCCATGGATATTGCAGTTCTCCAGGGCAATGAGTTTACCAGAAACTACTTTTAAGTGTGCGCCCAAAATCGGGTTGAGTTTCTCCGGACTCAGATGGTAACGGGCGAGAAAATTATAGTCGTGATAAAGGTCAATATACATAATATAGTGCTTCGATTCCATGACATGGAGTATTTGACCTATTTTGATATTAGCATCGATGCAGCCATTACCTACCAGCCCACACTGTCTTTTTCCGCCATCGGCGGATCCGCCGGAGGCGGAAATTTCAATTACCGGTATATGTTTCTTTTCTAAATCATTAAGATTTTGCGGATCAACGGGTTTCTTTATCGCATTTACGTCTAGCTGGAAAGCCTTTTTTAAAGCACCGCAGACCGGACAGGCATCAGGCGCCTGGCCAAAAGCTATATAGCCGCATTTTCCACAGACAAAAGTATCCATTTAACCTCCTCCTTAATAACCCTGAAAATTCTCCGTAATGATATTTTCTTTAGGCAAAGCCAATTCATCTACAAGTATTTTCTGCATTGCCTCTACCATCGCCGGAGGACCGCAAAGATAAAATTTCCTTTCTGCATAATCGGGTATCTCTTCTTTAATCATCTGGCTGTTAATCCGTCCAACTTTACTTTTAAATCCTTCTGCGAGTTGAGATAACATATGCACAACCTTCAATTTAGAATACTGCCTTTGCATCTCATCAAAATCTTCTCTAAAGGCAATGTCATTAATCGTGCGATTAGCATATACCAGGACTATATCTATATCTGATTGCTTATCTACGACATACTTACAAATGCTCCTTATCGGCGTAATCCCGATTCCTCCGGAAAGAAAAGCTATCTTGGAATATGACTCCTGAAGGATAAAATTACCAAAAGGATATTTTATGATTACCGGGTCGCCTATTTTCAGACTATCCAATGTTTTAGAAAATTCGCTTTCGGTAATCTTCTTGGTAAACTCAATATAGCCTTTTTCTGTAGGAGAACTCGATATCGAAAGGTATCTTTTTAATTCTGGATTAGTCTTAAGCGCAACCTGTAAGAACTGACCTGCCTTAAAATCTAACCCATCCTTAATCTCTAACCGAAAACTCTTTACGTTATAGGTTCTTGGGATTATTTCTTTAATCTTTGTTTCTAATTCTGTTATCATATTATTCTATTTTCTCAAACATATCCTTGCCCACGCCACATTCAGGACAAACCCAAGATTCGGGTAAGTCCTCAAAGACTGTTCCTGGCTTAATTCCTTGAGTTGAATCGCCAACTGCCGGGTCATAAATATAACCGCAAACCATACATTTATATTTTATCATTATCTACCTTCCTTTCCATAAATTCCTTTTAGTTGTTGCCACTTTCCCTCGCCAATACATTCGCGGGCAGATTTACACCAGTCTATACAAGATGGCAATCTTTCCCGACAAGCTAAATTCTTGCATTTGGGACATTTAACCTTTATTTCGTCAGAAAAAATTTCTATTTTGTATCCACAATCTGGACATTTAAGGGTTCCGACTTTAAGATTTCTATCATCTTGACCAGGGCATTTATTAATCATTTTAATTTTTCTCCCTTTATGCTTATCACTACTTCTTTAAAGGGTATATCTTTACCTGACTCAGAAATTGCCTGTTTAATAATACTCACTAATCCAAAGCAACAGGGTACCTCCATATGGGCATAGGTTATAGAATTAATATTATTGTTTTTAAATGTTTGGTTAATTTTTTCTTGGTAAACTTTGATATCATCTAACTTAGGGCAACCCACTAATAAAACCTTATCTTTTAGCAAATCTTGGTGAAAATCTGCGTAGGCAAACGGCACACAGTCAGCAGCAATCAGCAAATCGGCATTATTCAGGTAAGGGGCAAAAGGCGGAACCAGCATCAGTTGGATTGGCCAGGTTTTCAGTTGGGATTCTGCCTTAACCGTGGCCTTCTCCTCTTTGAACCTTTCTTTTTGTCTGAAATCCATTATCTTTGAGCCCGGACATCCGGAAGATATCTCATGATGCTTATGTTCTTCGGTTATAGACTCTTCCAAGTAATTTTTAAGCCCTTTTTCTTTTAAGTAATCTAAAGCCTGTTTAAGGTATTCTTTCTGGTTATGCCCCTTAAGATGCAACAAGTGTGCCCTGATTACGTTTTCGCCTTGTTTTACAATATTCTCCATCACCTTTCTTTCATCATATTCCTGCGCCTCTCTTTCCTCAATAGTAATTGCGCCTTGCGGGCAATGGCCAATGCAGGCACCCAGGCCGTCGCAAAATAAGTCACTTATTAAACGCGCCTTGCCATCGATAATCTGTATCGCCCCCTCCGGACAATTGGGAATACACAAGCCGCAGCCATTACAGTTTGTCTCATCAATCTTTATAATTTTTCTTTTTGCCATCGATTAATCCTCCCTAATTTAGCAAAGAAGCGATAGTAATGGATTTTAATTCTAAAAACACATCTTTTTCAATGCTTAATATCTTATGCCTTAAGGCGCATATAGCTCTATTAGGACAAAGCTTTTTCTTAAAAATACATTCATTTAACTGCAAAGAACCCTGAAATACTCCTATCAAATCCAATAAAAATATTTTATCAGGAGGCCCTGCCAATAAAAACCCGCCACCTAAGCCTTTATACGATTTAAGTATGCCTTTTTTATTTAATATCTGAAGTATCTTTCTTAAAAAGGGCCGGGGTATCTTTAACTCCTTAACTAAATCCGGGACAGACACTTTTTTTTCTTTTTCTTTTTGTCGGGCAATAAAACAAAGTGCCCTTATCGCATAATCAGTATCTCTGGTAATTAATTTCACTGCGGCTTCCTTTCTGATTATAATGATACCATAAAAGTATCATTTGTCAAGAAAAATTTTTATCTAAAAATAACGTTTGCCAGATAACCAAGGACCACAATCTGCGGCACGGTGATAACGGGCATCCAAAGGGCGGTGCGCCGGCCGACATTAGCCCAGAGTAGACCTATCTCAGTATAGTCTGTAGCTACGCCAGCCATTAAAAAGACAAAACTATTTCCTAAAGCGCCTGTTTGGCGGTATATTTCAAAGGCAAGCGGAGACGAACCCTCTGAGCAGACCTCAATTATTGTGGCCAGGGCTAACGTTACAATTAGGCCGATTAATGTCGGCCCCATAAATTTATGAAAGAAATGTACTGGGATATACGCACCGGCAAAACTAGCAATCAACATACCTAAGATAATCCACCAGAGGACCATATCAGAAAGCGCCCAAGTTCCTGTAAGCACGCCTTTTAAATCTGTAATTAAAGTATTTATTGTGAATTTATAGCTTCTCGCTCGACTCCTTAAATCACCCAAAATGGAAAAATCTTTTGCTACTTCTACTGTATTTTGGTTTTTCTCTATTAAGCCTTTTTTTTCTAAGAAGATAAAGATAAAGCCCGTATTAATCGCAACCACTATCGCGGCAAGGATAATAAATAAGGCCTTTAAGCCAAAGAAACCAATTAGCATGATGGTAATTGTAAAATTCGCCCAAGGGCTGGCAAGAAGAAAACTAACCACTGCCGGGTTTGATGCGCCTTTTTTGTGCAGTTGTATGGATAAAGCCAATATCCCGTGACTGCAGGCGCTCATCAAGAAACCTAAAAAAACTGCATTAAAAATTGTGGAAGGATTTTTGCGTGAGAGAATTTTAGAGATGTATTCTTGGGGGATGTAATAATCAATGAGCCCACCTAAAAATAAACCTAATAAGACCGCCCACCAGATTACCTTTAAATAAACCAGAAACGAATTACGAAACGGCAGAAGCAAAGGAACAAATAATGAAGTTAATAAAAGAAGGATACAGATAAAAATGGCAATAAATAATCTGTTTTTAAAAAACGGCCCTCCAGTAGCAGGATAACAAACCGCAGCTTCTTTTATGCCTTGTGCTTTAAGAAACTTATTCTTACAATGAGTACCGCAGAAGAAATAATCTTTACCATCTTTAGTTATCTTAATCGCGCTATCTTCATTAACCTGCATTCCGCAAATCGGGTCTTTTGCCATCTTTATTCTAAATCTTTTTCAAATCCTTGGTGAGAAAATAGCTTAAGATGGTTCTTATTACCACAATTGCGCCCAATATTCCTAAACTCTCCCAGGTAGGCGTAATAATAGTTTTAACGATATCGCCGGCAATAAAAAACTCTAAAGCCAAAACTAAATAACTACCTAACTTTATACGGATGGCTTCATTTAACTGGATAACTTTACTCCTATCCGATACTTCTTTTTTTACGAACTCAACCAAGGAAACTATAATACCCCAGATGGTGATTAAGGCACCGATGATATTCAAGGCAAAACTGGTATTATTAATAATGTTATGAAATATATCCATACTCGCTCCCCTTTCGCATTATTTGCTCCAGATAAACCAAAGAAATAAATAAGCTACGCTTACCGCAGCAATCGTAAAAGGAAAACCAATCTTAAAGAAGTCGCTAAATTTAACATGGTATTTATTTTTACGCAATAAACCTACGGCCACCACATTAGCCGAGGCGCCAATGGGCGTGATGTTTCCGCCTAGCGATGTCCCAATCAGTAATCCAAATAAAAATAACTCTGGGCTTGCGCCTAAGGAAAGGGCAACAAGCTTTGCTACCGGTATCATCGCTACTATATAAGGTATATTGTCGACAAATGCGGATAGAAATACGGAAAGCCAGACGATAATGGTATAAGCCAAGAATTTATTGCCCTTAGTAAAACTAATGATAAAATTTGCGATATCATTGATTACGCCGGTATAGGTAAGACTTCCTACCAAAACAAATATTCCAATTAAAAAAAAGAATGTGTGCCAATCAAAGTCCTTGATAAGAGAAATTGACTCTTTGTGTTTTAGCTCATGCCAGATAAGGCCTACTATGCCGTAGATGATACAAATAAAGGCAATGGTATAGGCGGGTTTATTTTTAAGAAAACTCGATAGGGCAAGCGTCAACATCATCAAAGTCAAAAGCCAGGTGGGAAACCAGGTCTTCACCTTAACCTCTTCTATCTGCGTCACGGGTTCTTTATATTTTTTGAATAACAAATAGAGCACATAAAATGAAGCCACTGCCCCCAGCTCTACTGCAAAGGTTATCCCGGGTTTACCTTTCATCCAGAAAAAGTCCATAAAATTCATTCCACTAGATAAAGCCAGTATAATACTTGGGCTATCGCCAATCATGGTAGCACAACCTTGAAGGTTTGAGGAAACTGCTATACCAATCAGAAAGGGAATCGGATTTGCCTTTAATTTCTTGGCTACCTCAAAGGCAATCGGTGCCACAATCAAAACCGTAGCCACATTCTCCACAAAGCTGGAGATAAACCCCGCAAGTAAACATACAGCTAATAGCGCCATCCCCACGTTTTTTGACCTATCCACTAATTTCGTGGCCAGATATGCCGGCACCGCGGAAAATATAAAAAGGCTGGATAAAATCATCGTCCCCAAAAATACACCCAGGACATTATAATTTATACTGGAAATTGCCTGGACGGGGCTGATTGCCCGTCCGACTAAAAGTAAACCTATGGCACTACCCAATACGACGAAAGGATGACCCCTTTTTAACATCAGTAATATATAGGTAACAAGAAATACTGCGACTACGAATAATTTCATCTCAATAAATCCTCAGCCAATTTTTTGCCTGATAATAACATCCCGCCAAATATCGGACCCATACGCGGTCCGCCAAAGACGGCATTGGCCGCCATACCGCAGACATAAAGCCCGGGTGAGACTTCTTTGGAATTCTTCACAATCGTATCCTCTCCTACCTCGGCCCACATTGATTGCTCACCCATCACTTTTCCGGTTTTTGTCTTGAGTTTTATTCCGGATTTTCTTTCGGCAATACGCACCACTTCTGCGGCATGACCGGTAGCATCAACTACAAACTTTGCCCGCATGGTAATCGGGTCGACGTGCAGATTGGCAATTTCCACTGCTGTCCAGTTTAAAACCAACCCACAGATGCGTCTCTTTCTTATCATCACATCTTCGGCACTGAGTAAATTAAATATTTTAACTCCGGCTTTCACTGTCTTTGAACATATAGTTGAGACGGATTCAATGGAATCTGCCAGATAATAACCTTTTTCATAAACCCTCATCCTTATCCCAAACTCATCCATAATTTTCTTGGCTTTCTCCTGCACCACTATTTCATTAAACATTATCCCGCCACCCCACATCCCGCCGCCTACAGATAATTTTCTTTCAAAAATAACCACTCTTTTACCTGATTTAGCTAAATAATATCCGCAACACATCCCTGCCGGACCCGCACCCACAATGGCCACATCTACATCCAGGGCCCTCACTAATTTATCTCGATAAGAATCAATGATTGCCCTTGAGATTTTTATATCATCTAACTGCATTTATACCCTCCATCTCCTTTTTAAATCCGCCAATTTTACTTTCTTGGCACCCATTTTAGTGATTTTCTTTATTGCCCCTGCTGAATCATTAATTTTGAGATTAACGCCCTTAACCGCATCGAGTAAAATTTTCACCTTAAACCCGTGTTTAAGTGCGTCTATAGCGGTGTATTTGACACAATAATCTGTAGCTAAGCCGGCGATATATATTTCTGTCACGCCCATTCTTTTTAGTAACTTAAATAAAGGCTGTCCACTTAAATCCTGGGCAGAAAAAGAAGAGTAACAGTCCTCCTGCGGGTCCATTCCTTTGTACAATAAAATAGCATCTTGAGGAAGTTTTAAATCCGGATGAAATGCCGCGCCCCTGGTGTTTCCAAGACAATGCACTGGCCAAAGGCCGCCAAAATCTTTAAAATGTTTGCTTCTTACCGGATGCCAGTCTCGCGTAGCAAAAATAGGCAATTTCTTTTGGGTAAAAATCCGTATGTATTTATTTATCACTGGCACAATTTTATCACCTTCTGGCACGCCTAAAGCTCCTCCCGGACAGAAGTCATTTTGTACATCTACGATTAAAAGCGCTTTTTTGAGTTTCATATCCTATCTTTCCATCAGTTCCATGCGGGGACACTTCTCCGATTGGGTTAGTACCCCGCCCTATCGGACGGGCGGGTACGCCGCCTCCTGCGGCGAGAAACGTCCCTGTTAGCCAAGTGCCACATCCAGAATCATCATCACCACAAAACCTACGATTGTTCCCATTGTGGCTAAGTCGGGATTACCGCCGCGCTGAGACTCAGGAATTAACTCTTCCACCACAATAAAAAACATCGCACCCGCAGCAAACGCCAGGGTATATGGCAAGATAGACTGCGCCAGGATTACTGTCCCTGCGCCAATTACAGCGCCAACAGGTTCAACAATTCCAGATAACTGTCCATACCAGAAACTCCTTAAGCGCGATATTTTGTCTCTACATAGTGGCAGGGAAACCGCCAGCCCCTCCGGAATATCTTGAATACCTATACCGATGGCCAAAGCTATGGCTGCCTGCAAGGTAGCTGTTGAGGAACTTACAGCAACAGCGCCAAAGGCAATTCCTATAGCCAAGCCTTCGGGAATATTATGCAGCGTCATCGCCAAGACAAGTAAGGTGCTACGGCGCCAATGGGTTTTGACGCCTTCGGCCTTCTCTATGGGAGATCCTAATTGAAGATGAGGAAGTATGCGGTCAATTACTCTTAAAAAAACTCCCCCTACCAAAAATCCAATCGTGGCCGGAAACCAAGGAGGAAGATGCATGGCTACTGCTATTTTCATAGATGGCGCTAACATTGACCAGTAAATTGCTGCCAGCATTACTCCTGCGGCAAATCCCAACATCACATCAAGAAATTTTCTATTTATTTCTTTAGCGAGGAATACTGCCGCCGCGCCAAACGCCGTCATTGCCCAGGTAAAAAGGCCAGCGATGAGGGCGAGTATTACAGGATGAATATTTTGTAAAAAGTTTTCCATATCTTAAATAAATACTCCGGGGATCGCCGTATTACAATAAGCGCACTTACCTTGCTGCATATTATACTCCAAAACGCTGAACACTTCTCTTTTAATTAATAATTTTTTACAGTTTGGACAAAACGTATCATTACCGAAACCGTAGACATTGCCCGCATATATATAGGTAAGGCCGCTTTTTCTTCCTATCTCTTGGGCTTTTTTAAGCGTTAGCTCAGGCGTGGGCCGATGGTCAATAAATTGATAATCGGGGTGAAAACGCGAGACATGCCAGGGTATATTTTTATCTACACTGGCAATAAATTCTGCGATATCGCGTAGTTCCTCTTGGGAATCATTCTCGCCCGGCACAATTAAAGTGGTTATTTCCACCCAGATGTTTAAGTTGCGCATTAGCCGAATAGAATTTAATACCGGCTTGAGACTGCCTTTACAGATCTTGCGATAAGAACTGTCCCTGAAGAATTTAAGATCTACATTTGCTGCATCTAAACATGGCTTAATCATCTGAAGCGCCTCTTCGGTCATATAACCGTTAGTGACAAAGTTATTATACAGGCCTTTCTCTTTGGCTAATTTGGCGGTTTCATAAGCATACTCAAAAAAGATAGTGGGTTCCGTATAGGTATAAGAGATGCTTTTACACTCATTTTTTATGGCTTGTTTGACTATCTCTGCGGGCAAAAAATCCCGCCCTTCTAATCCAGCACCGCCCATTACTGACGCCTGGGAAATCTCCCAATTCTGACAGAATCCACAGCGGAAATTACAGCCAATAGTAGCAATAGAAAAAGCAGATGAACCGGGAAAAAAATGATAAAGAGGCTTTTTCTCAATGGGGTCGATATGACTGGCAATGACTTTCCCATAAACATGGGTGTATAATACCCCGTTGATATTCTGCCTTACTCCACAAAAGCCAAATTTTTGGTCGGCAATTTTACAGTGATGAGCACAGAGATGACAATGGACTAATTTATTCTCTAATTTTTTATAAAGCAGGGCTTCTTTCAAGACCGGGCCTTGTAACTTATTCATATTCTGAGAGTTATAAGCTGTTTTTCTTCTATCACAGAAACCTTTAATACTTTTTCTTCTGGTTGAAAAACTTTTTTATAAACTATACCTGTGTTGGCTGCGCCGTTTAGGTCGCAATAGCGACAAGTGATTTGACAAGAAAGTTTAATCAAGTCATCGCTAAATTTACCTCTTCCTAAAGAAGTCGGCCCTGCCAATTCATCAGTGGGGAAAAATAAATAGTCGCCTTCTAAGGCTTTATTAAATAGTTCCTCATTTTCCTTTTCATTGCGACCAACCACTAATTTTGTATTAGGTGCTAGCCTAAAATGCCTGCCAATTTTTAATAGTTCTATATTATCCGTACTTAATTCTTGTTGCGTAATAAGCTCTTTAAGCCGTTTGGCGAATTCCGGGTCAGTTAATAAACAACCCCCGCTAGGATTGGGGTATTTCTTAATATTTAATTTTTCAGCTAAGGCCATCTGGGGTTTACGCGTTCTTCCGCTAAAATCAAAAAGTTCTTGCCGCCTAACCCAACCTTGTTTTTCCGGAATAGTTTCCAGAAGAAGTTTTGCCGACAAGGGCCTTAAAATCAAACCTGCTAACCCACTTTCTTTTTCAATAATCTCCAGCGCCTGTCTATGTTGAGACATTGGCCGCTGCCCCAAAACTTCACCTGTAATCACAAATTTTGCCTTAAGCTCTGACATAAGCTCTTTGGTTTTACTTAACATAAAAATCTTACAGTCAATGCAGGGATTCATATTTGCGCCAAAGCCATAGCGAGGATTTTTAAGCACCTCTAAAAATTCTTTTTTTATATCAATGCATTTTATCTCTATCCCCAAATCGGCCAACATTTCTTTTTTATAATTACAAAAAGGGATTTGAAAATACAGGCCAACTACTTCAGTCCCCTGATTTTGCATTAACTTGGCGGCTAATGCGCTATCTAAACCACCCGAGATTAAAGCCAGTGCTTTCATGATTTTAAAATATATATATTAAAATGTATGTGGGTAGCAATATTCTATCTTAATCGGAAGGAGAAATCAAGGAGAGAAACAGGTGCGGGCTAATGCCATAAATGCAATGCCCGACAAAAAGGCAATAAATGCCAAGGTAGAGCGCCTGAGATTACTTTCTTTATGTATCTGGGGGATAAGGTCAGAGCTAGCTATATAGATAAAGCCGCCAGCGGTTAAGGGCAAAATAAAATTAGAAAATCCGCTAGCTATATTAGAGGCAAAGTAACCCACTATTGCGCCGACCATCGCGGTAAGGGCAGAAATAAAATTATAGAATAATGCTTTCTGTTTACTAAACCCTCCGTAGATAAGCACGCCAAAGTCGCCTAATTCCTGGGGTATTTCATGGAAAATAACTGCCAAGGTGGTCACCACCCCTAATTTTATCGAGACCATAAAACTTGCGGCAATAACCATACCATCCACAAAATTATGCAACCCATCACCAATAAGGTTTAAGTAAGTAAAGGCGTGTACGTCACATACGCCCTCATGGCAATGCCGCCAATAAAAATACCTCTCCATCGAGAAAAACAAAACTATTCCCAGAATAAGCCAATAAAAGGTAAACTCGCTCTTTGTCTTCTCTAAGACCTCGGGTAAGATATGTAAAAAAGCGCTGCCAATAAGAGCGCCGGCAGAGAAACCAATAAGACAAAATAAAATCTTTTCTAAAAAATTCTGCTTGAGGCTTAAGGTAAATATACCGATAAGCGAAAGAAGGGTAACTAAGAATGTACTGACTAGAATCCAAACCAGAATCATGAAAGGAACTATTTAAGCAATAACTTTGTAGACTTTATCGTGCGGATGAACCTTCTGAGCAACCTTTATGCCAATGATGTCTCCTGCTTTTGCTTCAGAGACCGATGTATGCTCAATCTGGATAGAATCAATGGGTTGAGTAAAATCTGAAGAGTGGCCTTTAATATGGATGGTCTCGCTTACTTTTAGGGTATCTGAGAGTTCAATGATGCCCACGCTTAAGTTGCCGTAATAATGGGTAATCTTACCAATCTCTTTTTCTTCCATACGCACCTCCCTCACTCAAGACTAATTATAGTATGCATTTTTAGAAAAATCAATCGATATTTTGCCTTGGCTATGCTATGATAATTTATGCTGAAATTATCTAAATTTACCCTTTTCTTTAGCGCATACCTCATTATTTCATCTTTTTTCATGCAGGAGGCCTGGAACATCTGGAAGGCTATATTTGGGGTAAAACTGTTAGTTTTATTTCTCGTCATCTTATGCCTTGTGGCGATATCGGCAATTCTCTATAAAAATATCAAATCGGGGTTTAATCTTAAAAAAATGGTCTTAATCTGCGTAATTTGTATATGGGGTTTTATCTTTGCCTGGAGGCAACCATATCTACCCGAAAAGGCGCATGTATTACAGTTTGGACTATTAGGATGGTTAACTATGCAGGACTTGACTGGACAAAAGAAAACCCTCTTAAAGAGTGCATTGCTGGCATTTGTTTTTGTGGCAATTATTGGTTCTCTGGAAGAAGGTTATCAAAAATTTCTGCCTTGGCGGGTATGTGAACTCAGGGACATTATTACCGACAGCTTAAGCGGTATGTTAGGGATATGCCTAAATTTCTTATCCCAAACAGGGTTTTCTTCCTTTATTCGCCTTCTTTGAGCGCCAATTGAGTTTACCTCTACGTTTTCTTTTGCCCATTAAATTTGCTCTCCTAATAACTGTCGGCAAATTTAATCCCGAGCAAACCTCTATTGCTTATCGGTTGCGAGGGATAACTAATATTTATAATAATTCGCCGAGATGCTTTGCGAGATATAGCGCACTGCCTCAATAATGCAGATGCGTATGGCCTTTTCCATAGGGGTGTTGGCATAGGCAGATAGCCCACCGACCAAACCATGCCTACCAAACAAACCTGCTATGATACCACCGGCGATATCCGATGCCTGGCCTTGCACTCTCGTCGCAGCTAAAACCTCAGAAGTCGAGGTATCTATAATACGGATATCCAAAGCCATATGCGCCTTATTTAAGGAAGCACCTAATAATCCACCCAAGATACCACTACCTACTCCGCCGCCTCCACCCACACCTGCCCTGCCACCTGATGCCTGAGGTTCAAATTCAGTAACTGCTGCTGTGATGACCAAATCCGCGGTCTTAATCTTGCCTCTTTGTGGGCCGCCACCTGCTTGCGCAGCGCCCGAAGCGGATAATTCCTGTTCCTGCATTACCGCAGCCAATGCCTGACGTTCTACTACACTGAAACGATTGCTATTCATAAGCGCGGTTACTAACATCTCGCGTAGGCCTGAACCAATCTCACCCGTTGCCTTGGCTGCCTTAACATCAAAATCTGCTACGGCAATCCTCGCCTTAGGACCCGAATAGGGTGGCAAGGCTTGAGCACCCGCAGTCGTATCTACCTGGGCAGTGGGCTGAGTTATCTGTTGTAATGTCGCGCAACCCCATAACGCAAAAGCACTACAGGCCAATAACATAATAACCATTAATCTCTTCATCTTAATTACCCTCCCTTTTTTCTACTATATACCAAAATTGCTAATCTGTCAACCCCTCCCCTTTGTTAGTATTGTCAAGATAAAACCCACTCTTTATAATAGCTTAAATAATTCTGTAATTCTTCTAATGATACGATAAGGGCTTTCTTTTTTAATCTCTTGCTTTCTACTTGAGCCAGTGGTAACAATGATGGTTTTTACTTTAGCGCGCCTGCCTGCCTGGGCGTCGATAGTCATATCGCCTACATAAAGAGTCTGCTTGGGTTTTAAAGAGAATTTCTGCATAATCTTATGCAAGATTTCCGGATGGGGTTTCATATGCCTTAATCTATCCGCACAAAGAACATAGTCAAAATATTTTTCTATTTTCAGGTGTCGGATTAAAATCCAGGAGAACTTTGTCGGACGATTGCTGGCCACTGCAAGTTTATAGCCTCGATTTTTAAGATAAGTTAATACGTATTTTGCTTTAGAGAATAAACGCGATCCTTTAACTAAGGAACTGCGGTGGTGTCTGCGATATATAGACACTGCTTTCTTTAAGTCTTCCGGGGAAAGAAAGGGCTTAAGGAGATTCTCGTCTCCCCAGCCTACTGCTCTACGGACAACTAGGCTACTTTGCTTAGGGTAACCTAATTTTTGCAGCGCATAATTAAAACTTCTGACTATTGCTGGATAAGCATCTACCAATGTTCCATCTAAATCAAAAATAATCAGTTTTATAACTCTCATTATTGAAAAACATAAAAAGGCAGGGGCTACCCCCTGCCTTTCTCTTAAGATATATTTTAAAATTAAAGCTATTATTCTGTTGTTACAGTCGGCTCGAGGTCTTCAGGAAGGATGATTCCCGCAGGAGGAACTTCTGTACCTTCGGGCCCTATAGTTTCAGGCTTTTCCACGCTAATATTTTTGGCGATATTTTTACCTTCGGGGCTAACTATATAATCAACGCTTACTGTATCCTGTGGTTTTATCTCTAATAGCGCTTTAATATTCTCGTAAGTTGTCTCATCATCTACGGTAATAGTCACTTCTTTCTCTTGGTCTGTCTCATAATCAAGGTATTTAATCAAAAGTTCATTTTTCTGGATATCTACAGAAATAACCTCACCCCAGAGCCACTGCGTCTCAGATTCCATCTGTGTTTCTGCAACTGCTTTTTCTAAAGCTGCCTCTTCCGGAACGACCGCTTCTTGCTCTTGACTAAAGAGCGAAGTCGCGCCTATCAAGATTAAAAAAGTTATGATTCCTAAAACCGAAGCTATTTTTTGTTTCATTGGCCCCCTCCTTAAATTAGAAAATAATTTACCACGGATTAAACATTTTGTCAACCTCTTTGATAAAATCTACCTAATTTTATCTATAAAAAGGTAAAAAGAGTAAAGCAAGCCAGGCTATACAGGTGGTTACTACTGCCACCGTAAGTCCTACCCAAAACCAGCGGAAAAAAGTCATCCGGATATTTCTCTCTTTTTCCAAAATTCCCAAGGCGACAATATTCGCGGTTGAACCCACTAAGGTAATATTTCCACCTAAACATCCTCCAAATAAAAGCGCCCACCACAAAGGCTGCAGCGCAAAACCCAAATCTTTAAAGCTCTGGACAATAGGTATAAATGCGGCTACTAATACAACATTGTCCAGAATACTTGAACCTACTGCTGCCTGCCAAAGGATAGCGGAAGTTAAAAAATGAGGATTATTTCCGGTTACGCTCACAATTTTCTTGGCTAAAACATCGGTTGCGCCGGTATATTTCAATGTTCCTGCCTTTGCAAATAAAAGTAAAAAGAAAATCAGCGTCCACCAATCTACATCCTTCTCAATATATTCGCGTGCGCGAGACCATTTCCAAATCATCACACACCCGGAAGAAATCAAGGGAATACTTAAAAGCAAGATATTAGTCTCCAAGTTCCAGAAAAGCTCTAAACGATGATGCAGTGCGATAAATAAAAGGGTAAGGCCAAAGATGCTTAAGCCCAATCTTAATTGTCTCTCTGGCGGGACCGAGATAAGTCTGATTAATATCTCATTAGCTCCTAATTCCTTTATCTTTTGATCTAATAATTTAATCGCTTTCCTATAACAGAAGAGGAGCAAACATATAGCACTTAAAAGACATATACACATTATAGGAAATGCCTTGAGCATAAAATCTTCGAAGGTAAGGCCGGCTTTTGTGGCAATCAAGATACCGATAGGATTACCCAAGACCGTTCCGCTTGAGCCGATATTAGTGCAAAGAATACTTATAATAATATAAGGGGTGGGCTCTACTTCAAAATAATCACAAATCTCTAAAATTGCTGCCACCATAAAGATAATTGAGGTAACCTCATCTACGCAACAGGCAAGTAGGGCAGAGAGAATAGAAATGGCAAAGACAAATTTTTTGGCAGTTAAATTTCTTATCCTCAAAATCAGGGTAACTAACCAAGCAAAAAGCCCTAACTCCTTAAGCAATCCCACCAAAACCATCATCCCTACCAAAAAAAGGATTACTTCCAAAGAGGCAAACTTAATAAAATTATCCAAATCTACGGTTTTAGTGATTAAAAGTATAGCCGCCCCTAAAAAGGCAATCGCTACACGAAAATCCCAAAAAAGCAATGTGGCAAAAACCGAAGCAGAAAAAATAGAAACCGCGGTAATCTGCTGGGCATTTAAACCGAGCCTAAGGCTAAAGAATCCCACTAAGATAACCAAAGAAAATAAAAAAATAAATTTAACGATTAATCTATTTCCCATCCTGCTTCCCTGGCATATGCCTTAACAACATCCTCCCTAGATACAATCCCCACTAATTTTTTCTCTTTATCCAATACGGGAATGCGTCTTATTTTCTGGGTGAGCATAAGACGCGCCACTTCACATAAGCTTGTATCAGTGTCTATGGTTATCACATCTTTGCGCATTAATTGAGAAACCAATAAGTTTATTAAATCTTGAAATTTCTTTTTGATGGACTTGGGGTTTTCCTCATAGATAAATCTGCCTACCTTATCCAAATAAGAAGGAAGAATCTGTTTTAAAACATCTTTCTCGGTAAACATTCCTACTAATTTCCCTTGTGTATCAATCACGGGTAATCCGCTAATCTGCATTTTAAACAAAAGAGCCAATGCATCTTTGGCATTATCTTCGGGTTTAATACTAACTACTTCTTTTGTCATTATCTCTTTTGCCTTCATTTTATATCTCCTTTTTATAAATAAGCGTTTTTAGAAGATTTCTTTTAGGCGGAATTTCAGTTTTAAATAAAGGTAGGCAGCCACCCCGGCCTTTAATAAATCTCCGGGGATAAAAGGGATGAATCCGATAAATAATAATTTTGTAAAAGGGTATCCAAAAAGAAACTTAAGCCATATAGTTCCACAGGCCAAGAGGATTAAATCCGCCAGACAAAAAATCCCAAAAGTAAATAATAAATTACTTTGACTGTATTTTAGAAATCTACCTGCGAAGAAGCTAGCGAAGATGAAACCAAAAAGATATCCTGCCGTAGGTCCTAAAAGATAAAATAAACCGCTGCCTGCACCGGTAAATATGGGTAAGCCGGATATGCCTAAGATTATATAACTTAATTGTGTAATTCCGCCTAAACTACTTCCCAAGAAAGCGCCGGATAATAAAACGAAAAATGTCTGGAGGGTTATCGGCACGGGCGTAAACGGCAAAGGTATGCGCACAAAGGCACCGAGACTGGTAAGCATAACAAATACTAATACGCCAATTATACGACAGGAAGTTTTATTAAGGATAATTTCTTTTTTTAATATAGCTTCCATCTCATTACTCCCTTCTTTAAAATAAAAAAGCGCCTGACCCTTTTTTTCTACAACCTTGAAACAATTGTCATAATTATACCTGAAAATAAGGCTACTGTAAAGTTATCGTCAAGCCAGGGTGAGAGTTCAATAAGTGTTGCGGCTAATGCGCCTATAACCACTACTGGCCAAGAAAGAACTACTTTAGTAAAATTTATAAATATGGCGATAATTAAACAGGTGATGAAAAATGCCAGGCTTCCTTCTAAGCTACAGCGGCCAATTTTGGTGCGGCCAAACGAACTACCTACAATGCCAGAAGCGGTATCGCCGAAGATAAGAAATAAAATTGCGGTTATGGCGATATCTTTTTTAAATAAAGCGATGCTCAAAAAAACCGATAAAAGAAACCAGGTAGTCGCCAGTATTTTTTTTCTTTCTTTTTCCTTTAATATATATCTAAAGATAATAAACAAAGTTTCATTAAATCTAAAAATAAAATGGCGCAATATCTCGATAAAGATAAAAATACCTAAAATAGGCAAAAGAATAAACAAGGTAGTAATTTTGTTAGTAAAATAATAAACTAAGGGAAAGATTAGGCCTAAGATGCGCCAGGCTTTACGGACGACTAATATGGCCATTTCACGGTCTTGTCTTTTATCTCTTCCCAAACCGGAGAGGTAATCTGATGAATCTGGTGGGCATATTCATCCAGACCCTGTCTTACCTGGCGATCTAAGATGACACTAGCACCTTCATGGGTAGGATAGGCGCCGGTTTTGGCGATGGCCTCACGCAAAATCTGGGGATTATCAATAATCATGCAAGGTGCAAGTAAATTACCATTACCATAAGGCTGCCCTCTTCTTAGGAATCTAAAAAATTCTGAATTTAAGGCGTCTTTTAAAGTTTTATGCTTTATATTATCTACGGCAAAATGCACAAAGGCGCAAGGTTCTACATCGCCTTTATTATTTATATGCAAATATCTTCTTCCCGCAGCAATACAACCACCCATAAACGGACCGTCATTCCAGAAGTCGCCAATAAAGATAGGCAATCTGCTTCTTACCTCGGCTACCTTCTGACGTAGGCGATTACGCTGTAGGGGTGTGGGCATCAGGTTTAAATCCGGGTCTTTACCCACTGGAATAAATTGAAAAAACCAGATAATAAAACAGCCATTTTTTAGCAATAATTCAAAGAATTCATCAGAGGTAATCTCATCAGTGTTATGGCGCGTCTGGGTAATGGAAGCGCCAAAGAAACATCCTGATTCTTTTAAATTATCCATTGCCTGCAACGCTTTATCAAAGACGCCCTTACCTCGGCGGTTATCCGTTACCTCGCGAAAACCCTCCAGACTTATCATTGGCGCAACATTTCCTAATTTAGCGATGGTTTTAGCCATCGCTTTATCAATGAGGGTGCCATTAGTATAAACCTGAAAATATATATCCCTGTGTTTACGATATAAATCCAGCATCTCTTCATAGACAAACATTTCTCCGCCCTGGGTAACAATAAAATGTATCCCCATATCTCTGGCTTCATTTAATATCCGCTCAATTACGGGTAAGGCTAAGTCATCGTCTTTGCTATAGCGTCGCGTAGAGCAACCCAAGCAATTAAGATTACAACGCATGGTCGGGCTTAAGACCAGAAACCAAGGCGGGAGAAAACCTTGCCTATCCGCATATTCCTTGGTTTGGGATATTCCTTTGAATACCGCATTAACAAAAAAAGTTTTTATCAGTGTTTTCTTACATTTCGGATTTAATGCGCGGCTCATCCTTCTGATTAAATCCACACAAGGATGGTTTTCTTGAAAATAATGCCTTAGTTCAATAAAGACCTTATCCAAAATGGGATCGTCTCGGGTAAGTATCTTTTCGGCAAGGTAAGTCAGTTTAATCAGGCTTTTATTAGAAACTCTGGAGAGGTTAGACAATATTTGAGAAAAGGTTTCTGCCGCTAGCGTACTTTTTATGCGATTTTTTAAATTGGCCATCTAAATTTAGAGAAAAAGGGTTAATAGGGGCAAAAGCATACCCCTACTAACCCCTTACTTTTTTAAAAACCCTATTTAACTTATTCCTTGGCGATGGCTAAAGTAATTATGCCTGCCAAAATCAGGAATAAACCGATGCAGCCGGTTACGACTGTCCACAGTGCATCTATCCATTTAATTATAGCTAACACGCCTAATATCAAAAACGCAAGACCCAAAAGAACTTTAAAAATAGTAGAAAGTATCTTTTTAGGCTCTCCTTTATTCTCTTCTTGTTTTACCTCTTCTGCCATATTACACACCTCCTTCTAACTTGGTTTACTCTTCCATCTACGATGAATCCAGCCCCACTGGCTAGGATATTTTCGGATATAAGACTCAATGATATTAGTTAGTCTCTGTATATTTATAAGCACGGTCTCCTGATTAGTTTTGCCTTCCTCTAAATTTAAGGGTGGCTCGAAAATAATTTTATGCGTATCGTCTCCCTGTCTCACTATAAAACAGGGCAGTATCGTTGCCTTTGTGCGTTGTGCCAGAACCACTGGACCGGTAGCAGTAGCTGCATTTTTCCCAAAGAAATCTACAAACACACCACCCGTGCCGAAATTCTGGTCTATAGGGATAAAAAGCAATTCGTTATTTCTTAAACTGCGCAGGGAATTCTCTACGCAGGCCTTGCGGGGTTGAGTATATATTGTCTTTATGTTGAGCCGGCTACGTTTTGCCAGAAATAATTTTTCTACCCGACTATCCCGCATCGGCCGCATTATGCTTGTGGTTTTGTAACCCTCAAGGGCTAACCGGGCTAACATCAAGGGAAAATTGCCAAAATGCCCGCTTACCAGAAGTACACCTTTACCTTTAGCTAGAGCAGCGCTAAGATTCTCTTTACCGATTATCTGGATACGCTCCTTTAAGAGTGCAAACCTATCCAGAAAAAAAATCAACTCTGCTCCTGACTTGACCATAAAGGTAAAACACTCCTTGGCAATTCTCTCTAATTCCTCATCCGACTTTTCCCGGCCAAAGGCAATAGTTAAACCCTCTAAGGCAATCTTTCTTTGCTTTCGGGCAATAAAATACCCTATGGTAGCAATTCCTTGGCTAAAACCATATAGCCAACTTCCCGGCAGGACCTTAATTATCAAAGAGCACCAAACTAATCCTAACCAACCAAAAAATCGACTAATACCTTTGCGTACCTTTTTAGAATCCATTCGCTTGTGGGATAGAAGAAATTATAACAAGAAAATCAGAAATTGCAAGTAAAAAATCAGGGAGGAGGGTTTCTGCTTAAATAATCATGCATAAATTCTAAATCTTCTCTATCTATATGTACAAACTCTACACCTACATCATACTGCTCATCATTGAAAATTGCCTTTATCCAGATAAGCTTGACTACGGCATTAATTACCTTTGGTATATGCTTTAATCTAATCTCTATCTTTAAGATAGAACCTACGGGCATAAAATGGTCAGAGATAAATTTTATACCACCCAAACTTAAATCTTGCGTCAGTTTGCGCTCGCTTTTATAATTAGGCATTACGCTATAGCTAACTGCAGTCTGCTCATCTATTCTTATAAACTTCCTTCTTTCTTTCATCGTATTTCCTCTACCTAACAGAGCGCCAAACCAACAGCCACGGCAAGAAGATGGGAATATTCTCTTAGGCCTTCAGGATTAAGAGGCGAAGAAATCCTAAATCCTAGTGTAGGATTCCAAATGTGTATCTTTAAATCTCGAATATTTCCTAGGGATTCTGATAAAAGTTTGATCCTTGAGCCTCCTCCGCTTAAGTATAATTGGTCGACCTTTTTTCCTAAATCTCTTTCACAATATTCAAATGACAAAGAGAGTTCACTTAATAAACTGTCTAGGGTGGGTTTTACTGCCTCGGCTACCTCCTTGACCTTATCCTCGGCAGGCCGATAACTCAATTCCTTAGCCAGATTAAAATCTAAGTTCATTTTTTGCGAAATCATTTGAAAAATGTCGTATTCGCCAATTTCAATATCGCGAGAAAAATATGGTATATCGTATCCTAAGACCACTAATTTACTCAAACGATAACCTATATCTAAAAGGGCAGTTACACTTTTGGGTTTTGGTAAAACGCCTAAAAAGGCTTCTATTAAGGCAAAGGCATCAACATTAATAGTTTGGGGCTCTAAACCCGCATCTTTAATTAATTTAACCCGCTCACTAATAAAGCGGCGCTCTACTGCCACAAGTAAAACAATCATTTGATTATTGGGTAAATGAGCTAAGATGCGATAATCGATAATCGCATCTTCTCGCTTAAAGGGTATGTATTTCTCTAACTCAAATTCTAAAGATTTAGTTAGTTCTACTTCTCTCATCGACGGTAAGATGATATAGCGCATGATTATATTCGGTCCAGAGACAGAAATATTGACTTTCTTTGAGTCTATAGCCAAATCCTTGTAAGCCTGCTTAATTGCCTCAATTATTCTCTCGGGCGACCCATCGCCTTTTATCGGAACAACCGCGAAAGAAAGTGATTTCTCTTTACCGAAATTTATTTTTTTAATTTGGACTAACTTGACACTAAAATTACCGATGTCTAACCCGGTGGCGACAGCGGGCTGGGGGAAAGAAATACCTTTCAGAAAGTTACCTAATTGCATTTTTACTTCCTCGGAAGTGACTCTTCTATCTCGTCAGAAACACCGGTATCGGTTGAAGAAAGCTTCAAGAACCTTTGATAATATTCTTGTCCGGTCTCTAAGTCCTTTAGGCCGGTAATATAAATAACGGCTAAATTATAATAGACCTCTCTATCCTGAGGCAGGCCTTTAAGCGACTCCTTATATTCCTCAACGGCCTCTTTATATCTATGAACCTTGCTGTAAAGATGACCTAAATTATAATGGACATCTTCATCCTCAGGATCATATTTCAATGCCCTCTGGTATTCTCCAATTGCCTCCTCTATCTTTCCCTTCATCCCATAGGCATATCCTAAATTTAAGCGGATAACCTTATCTAAATTCTTCTCACCCAGCTTAACTAACCCAGGCTGCCTTAAATCTCTAATTTGCATACTAAGCATTGACTCTAAAATGGCATTCTCTTTTTTTAATCTGGTAATTTTTTCTTCTATGACTATTGTCTGTATTTCTAACTCATCTCTTTCTTTGGCCTTTTCCTCTAATTCCCTGGGTTTTTCTCCTACTGCTTTATCTTTTAATTCAAGCTGGACTTTTTCTGTCTTCTCTTGCAAGATAGTTTTTTCTTTTTCTAAATCTTCAATCTTGGCCTTATATTCGCTTAGCTGCTTTTCTTTCTCCTTTAGCTCAGAGAGGGTTTTTTCTTTCTCTTTGGCTAATCTGGAAAATTCCTCTTGTTTGACCTGCCGCTGGGAGAGCTGTTTGTTTAATTCCTCTATCTGCTTGGCCTTCGCAGATAAACTTTCCAAGAAAGAATCCTTCTCCTTTTCTAAGGCGGCAAGCTTAGTCTTATAATCAGTCAGCTGTTTTTCTAATCCCTCTCTTTCTGCGCTCTTTTGCTCTAATTCCCGGGATTTTTCCCTTACTGCCTGGGAGAATATAGGGTTTTCTTCCTGGAGTTTCTTCAATTTATCTTTTAATTCGAGTTGGATTTTACCGCTCTCGTCTTGCAAGATAGTTTTTTCTTTTTCTAAATCTTCAATCTTGGCCTTATATTCGCTTAGCTGCTTTTCTTTCTCCTTTAGCTCAGAGAGGGTTTTTTCTTTCTCTTTGGCTAATCTGGAAAATTCCTCTTGTTTGGCCTGCCGCTGGGAGAGCTGTTTGGTTAATGCCTCTATCTCTTTGGCCTTCGCAGATAAAGCTTGAGAGAGCGAGTCTCTTTCTTTTTCTAAGGCAGTGAGTTTAGCCTTATGCTCAGCCAATTGGCTTTCTCTATCCTTTAAGTCAACGATGACTTTTTCTTTCTCTTTGGCTAATCTGGAAAATTCCTCTTGTTTGACCTGCCGCTGGGAGAGCTGTTTGTTTAATGCCTCTATCTCTTTGGCCTTCGCAGATAAACTTTCCGAGAAAGAATCTTTCTCCTTTTCTAAGGCGGCAAGCTTAGTCTTATAATCAGTCAGCTGTTTTTCTCTATCCTTGAGGTCAGCGATGACTCTTTCGTTCTCTTTGGCTAATCTGGAAAATTCCTCTTGTTTGACCTGCCGCTGGGAGAGCTGTTTGGCTAATGCCTCTATCTTTTTGGCCTTTGCGGATAAATTCTGGGCGAGCGAGTCTCTTTCTTTTTCTAGGGCAGTGAGTTTGGTTTTGTATTCAGCCAGTTGACTTTCTCTATCCTTTAAGTCAACGATGACTTTTTCTTTATCTTTGGTCTTCTCGGACAAAATCTGCGAGAGGGAGTTTCGTTCTTTTTCTAAGGCGGCAAGCTTCTCGCTGAGGAGGGAGAGCTGTTTTTCTAATCCCTCTCTTTCTGCGCTCTTTTGCTCTAATTCCCGGGATTTTTCTCTGACTGTCTGAGAGAATATAAGGTTTTCTTCCTGGAGTTTCTTCAATTTATCTTTTAATTCGAGTTGGATTTTACCGCTCTCGTCTTGCAAGATAGTTTTTTCTTTTTCTAAATCTTCAATCTTGGCCTTATATTCGCTTAGCTGCTTTTCTCTCTCCTTTAGCTCAGAGAGGGTTTTTTCGTTCTCTTTGGCTAATGCCTCTATCTTTTTGGCCTTTGCGGATAAATTCTGGGCGAGCGAGTCTCTTTCTTTTTCTAGGGCAGTGAGTTTGGTTTTGTATTCAGCCAGTTGACTTTCTCTATCCTTTAAGTCAACGATGACTTTTTCTTTATCTTTGGTCTTCTCGGACAAAATCTGCGAGAGGGAGTTTCGTTCTTTTTCTAAGGCGGTGAGTTTGGTTTTGTATTCAGCCAGTTGACTTTCCCTATCTCTCAGGTCAGCAAAGGTTCTTTCGTTCTCTTTGGTCTTCGCAGATAAAGCCTGGGAAAGAGAGTCTCTTTCTTCGGCCTCGGCCTCTAATTCCCTGGTTTTTTCTCTGACTGTCTGAGAGAATATAAGGTTTTCTTCCTGGAGTTTCTTCAATTTATCTTTTAATTCGAGTTGGATTTTACCGCTCTCGTCTTGCAAGACGATTTTTTCCTTTTCTAAAGCGCTAATTTTCTCTGTTAACATAGATACTCGCCCTTCTAATCCATTTTTCTCTTCAGTCTTTTTCTCTAATTCCCTGGTTTTCTCTCTTGCTGAATCGGAAAGAGCAAGGTTTTCTTCGCGCAGTTTCTTCAGTTTATCTTTTAATTCCAATTGGATTTTATCTCTCTCCTCCTGCAGGGCGGTTTTTTCTCTTTCTAAATTTTCAATATCGGCCTTATATTCATTCAGCTGCCTTTCCTTATCCTTGAGGTCAGCGATGAATTTCTCATTCTCGTTGGCTATTCTGGAAAATTCCTTTTGTTTGACCTGCCACTGGGAAATTTGTCTTTTTAATTCTTCGTTTTCCCCGCTTACGCCTTTTAATGTTTGGGAAAGGATGAGGTCTTCTTTTTGCAGCCTCTCTAGTTTATCTTGTAATTCCAGCCGGGCTTCTTCCTGCCGAAAAATAGTTTCTTTTAATTCCTTTAATTTTTCACTTAAAGATACGCTATCTTGTATAAGAAAATCTAATCGTGCCTGGCCAGAAGATTTCTCTTCAGCCTCTATCTCATCTTGAGCGTTACTTATCTTTACAAATATTAAACATAAGATGAAACAGTTGAATAAAATAAAGTATCTTTTTAAAAAGGTCATTTTTCTCCTCTTATTTAGCGTCAGCGCTCGTAGGCGCTCTTAAAGGAAAAGGAGGTTTCTCTAAAAGTTTTAAAACTTCTTTTTTACCTCTGGGTTGCTTAAATTTCTCCAAACTTTCTTTCTCCTGGCTAGTTAACCGGCTTTCTGTCACTATATAAGGAGTCACAAAAATGAGCAATTCCGAATCCGTGGAGGTTTTTACCCTCTTTTGAAATAACCTTCCCACGACAGGAATACTGCCTATGAGAGGAATTTTATCTACCGTGAATGTAGTATTTCTCTTTTTTAAACCTCCGATAACAATGGTCTCGCCGTCTGCTGCCAATAAATTGGTCTGGGCCTTGCGCGAATCAATAATGGGTTGGCCGCCAACTGTGCCGGTGCGAAAACTCTGTTCGGTTTTAATCTCTAAAGAGACAAAGCCACCAATAGAGATATGAGGAGTAACATCGAGTTTAATCCCCGCGTCTTTAAAAGAATAGGTAGAGGTTGAACCACCGGTAGTTGGGGTGACGGAAGAGGCAACATAAGGAATTTGTTCTACCAATTCAATTTTTGCAGGAAGACCGTCTAAGGTCAGCACCTTAGGATTTGCTAACACCTCTGCCTTTTGATCCTGGCACCAGAAATCAATAAGCGCTGCCAGGTTAGCATAGGGAAGTATAGTTTTCCCATAGCGAATTATACCCTCTGTCCTGGTGGTGCTTAAAGATTGGGTAAATGACCTTTCGGGCCTATCTTTATGGGTTACTGTCCAGTTAATGCCTAACTGGTCCTCAGCCGTAAGCTTTACATCTACCATCATTGCCTCAATCATTACCTGGGGAGTGCGCTTATCTAAGTCTTTAATAATTACTAACATCTTCTCAAACGCATCCGGAGTATCCGTAATAATCAAGCTGTTTGTCTTTGCATCGGTATTAATCTTGCCCCGGGTTGACTTGATAGAATCTAAGTCACTTCTCATATCGTCGGCTTTGGCAAAATTTAAGAAGATTACCTTGGTCACCAAGGGAATTCCCTCTTCTTCTTGCCGCAATTTTGCATAAGTCAGTATCCTTAAAAAATTTCCCTCGCGCGCATAAGTAAAATTGTAAGTCTTTAAAATCATATTCAGCGCGCTCTCCCAGTCTACATTAGTGCCCTTAAAGGTCACTTTTGCCACCACATCATCGCCCACTACAAAATTTAATCCCGATAGGCGAGAAAATATCCGCGCAATCTCTTTTATATCTACCTCTTTAACGTCTAAATCTATTAGGCCTGAAACCGGCGCTTGCATTATCTTCACCTCAGGGGGAGTCTGGGCCGGCAACAAGCTACCTCCCCATGATAAGATAAAAATCAATATCAGAAGTAGTTTAGTCTTATTTATTTTCACTGCCTTCCTCCTCTGCTAAGGGTATTTCAAAACTATTATCACCCAGTTTTAAAATTACTTTTTCCTTCTCGATTGCCTCAACCCTAAAATCCCGCCACTGCTGGTTCTTCTCCACTGTCTCATTATTAAGAATGGCTACTTGCAGGTTGTCTGACCAGATAATGCCATTTAAAATTATGGGATAAGGTAACTTGGTGATATCTACCGGCTTCTGTAATAACTTCACCTTATCATCTATAGACAAAAATGGATCCTTGGTTTCCTCCTCTTGCATTTCTTCCTGCTCTCCTGCCTGCTTTTCTTCCTGCTTTTGGGCGTATAAATTAATATTTAAACCGATAAGTATAAAAAATAATATATATATAAATTGCCTCATATTAAACCTTATCCAACAAGTTAACTCAAAAGTAAAAACGCAAAAGGTAAAACCACAATTCAAAATTCAAAAGTTCTTAAAATTATCTTTATTTTCCATTTTTTAGTTTTAACTTTTAACTTTTGGTTTTGCCTTTTTACTTTTACCTTTTTACTTAACTACTGATATTAATGAGTCAACAAACAAGCCTCATTTTGCTTTTTCCTGCTCTAAACTATAAACCCCCAGGGTGATCTGGATATCATGGACTAACAAAGTAGAGGGACTTTTTCTCATCGCAAAATTCTTTATCTTCATAAATTTATTTGAGCTTTCTACCTTCTTGATAAAATCAATTAATTTTACATAACCGGTCTTCATCTTTATAGAGATAGGGGTTTCCCATAAAGAAAACCCTGTCTCAGGCGAAGAGGTCAATTTTTGCGCGGTTAAAGGCACCAGGGAAATAAAGTCTATCTGCAAATCTTGGGAGATGTTGGCAATTTCTTTTACTGCCCGGGAGATATCACTGGGAGAAAAAAGCATTTCGTTTAAACTTCCATAGTCTTTTTCTATTTCGGCGATTTCCTGGGTTAATTTTTTATTTTCCGGAGCTATATTGTAGCGCTGTTTTAGCTCTTTTTCTCTTTGGGCTAACTCTTTTTTTAGGGCATTCCGGGTCTTAATACCGGGTAAGATTCCTCGAAAAACAAAAATACCGCTTAATATCAGGCATAGACCTAAGCAAATATAGAAATATACTTTGTCCGTTTTTAAATTCATCTTTTCACTTTTCCGGGCCTGGCCTTAGAGAAAGCCTAAGTTTAAAATCCATGATATTGCGGTTACTATCCCCTGTTTTGTTAATCTCAAGCAACGCTAAATTCTGAAAATCCTTAAAAAAAGCACTATCTTTCTTAATCTCCTCAATAAAATTATTTATCTTATTTAATAATTCCTCGTCACTCTTTAAATAACTTACCGCCGCCCAAACATTCAAAGCTATACCTTGCTCAAGAGATATTTCTTTTAACCAAATTTCCTCAGGAACGAGGTTGGCCAGGCTAGCCAATTTCTTTGACCAGAAGATATCCCTTTTCACACCATCTTTCAAGAGAGTTAAAAAGCCGTTTAATTCTTTTTTGCGCTTCAGCAGGGCGTCTCTTTCTTTTATTAAAGGTTCGGCATTCCTCCAGACAGCTTCGACCTTGGAAAAACTTTTTTTAAGATAATTAATTTTATACATCAGAAAAAAGGAGAAGGCGCCTAAAATGAGCCATAAAAGTAAAAATCCGCTGACCAGCCTCTTTAAATTTAAACTCACCAGAATCGCGCTCTTTTTGGGCCTTAGTTCTTCGGGTAAAAGATTTATTTTCATCTTATTCAATAGTTACGCCACTTAAAGTCACATTGGCGCTTCCGGTTATATTCATGTTTCCTTGGATAAGCGTGTAATAATTCCCGCAGGAGCGGCGTTGAAAAGTAGGGTCATAACAACCGCTCATATTGCCGGTAAAAGAACTGATAGTCACATTTTCTCTTAAGCTAACTGCGGTAATGGCCAGATTATCACTATTACTTGCCTCATTTACCGCGGGTTGAGAATTAGCATAGAGTGTATTTATTTTTGCGCCGGGCCCTAGGTTCTTTACCGCAGAGAAATTGACTATTTGCTCTAACGCGCGGGAGGCATCAGAGGTAATTCCGGTTGACCTTACCCACATCCGTTTATCCAAGAACTTGGTTTGGCTGGTATCATAAAGATACCTTATCTCAACCGTGTAGTTACCATTGGGTAAAGTCTGTGTGGCATTATAAAGAGGATAATAATCAGTATAATTACCTGAAGCAGGTGGAGTAACAATGTAGCCATTAATCTCGCCATCCAGCCAAGAGTCGCTCTCTAATTGTAAATCCACTATGGCGCGGTTTAGTCCTGCCCGGGCAAGCTTATCCGCCTCTTCTAACCTTTGCCGGCGCAGCAGATTCCGCTGGTCCCAGATGGTCCAGATGACATAACTAGACAGGTATATGGTTACTAAAATTATCATCATAAAACTAATCATCAGCACCGCACCTTTTTTTGAAGTGAGAATTTTCATTTTATCGACCTGCTCATCAGTTCAACAAATACACCGTAGAATTCATACTATCTGTGATATTCCTCTGCGGCGGCAAAGTCGTCTTTCGCGCCGTGGTGCTAATGCCTATACAATTGGTACAATTAGCCGTAACATTAGAAAATTGTAAGTCAACAATATCATTGGCTTTAATCTCTTCGCTTCCTCGCTCATTTGAAACCTCGCGCACCAAATTTGTGCCTTTTAAGCTATAAATAATATCATACCAAACATAATCCGTGTTGTTATAACGCGCGCCCCAAGGAATACTATAGGTAGTATTATCTATGGAATTAATCAGCGGAATTTGCAACGAAATCGCATCAGGATTAGAATCAGTGATACGTACTTTTGAAGATTGAGACTTCTCCAATTCTTCTCTAATCGCATCGTGGGCGCGTTTGTTCTGGCGGTATAATTGGATGCGGATAAAAGTCAAATCCCGGTAAGTCTCATTGAGCCTGATGGCAGTAAAGGCAATGCCCATTAATACGGTAAGAATGGAAAAAACCACTAATATCTCGATGAGGGTAAAGCCGTGGTTCGTGGTTCCTGCCTGCCGGCAGGCATGGCGTGGTTCGTGGTTCGTGATTTGTCTCATTCTCTCTTTCCCAAAAATATCTTCCTCAACTCCACAATATTCTTCTCGGAGAGTAAAACCCGCAATTGCGCCGGTGAATCATATCTGCCATTATTATTAGGGTCCTCAGTAGTAGCATTCCAAATGCCATCTAAATTAGTATCTTCGCCGAAAACTCTGCCGTCTGGCTGCCTCCAAGAGATACTAATTAATACTTCTAACAACCGGTCATAGCCATTAGAATACCAGACATCGTTTTTAAGAAGGGGGGAGGTGGAACCATAACCACCCATTACCCACATCTTGTTGTCATAGGCTACTGAAGAATGACCATATCTTCCTGACCAGTTAGCGCTGGCAGTAGCTTGGGTCCAGTTTGCGCCATCAGTAGAATACCAGATATCGTTTATGTAATTGCTAGTAGCTCCACCCATTACCCACATCTTGTTGTCATAGACTAAAGAGGCATATCCAGATCTTCCTGGCCAACTGGCATTACCAGTAGCTTTGGTCCAGTTTGCGCCATTAGTAGAATACCAGACATCGTTTAGGGAATTACTAGCAACACCACCTATCACCCACATCTTGTTGTCATAGACTAAAGAGGCGTATTCATATCTTCCTGGCCAACTGGCATTAGCAGTAGCTTGGGTCCAGTTTGCGCCATCAGTAGAATACCAGACATCGTTTTTACGAGTGGGGGAGGTGGAACCATAACCACCCATTACCCACATCTTGTTGTCATAGACTAAAGAGGCGAGATCATATCTTACTGACCAACTGGCATTAGCAGTAGCTTTGGTCCAGTTTGCGCCATTAGTAGAATACCAGACATCGTTTTTATAAAAGGGAGAGGCGGAAACATAACCACCCATTACCCACATCTTGTTGTCATAGACTAAAGAGGCGTATTCATATCTTCCTGGCCAACTGGCATTAGCAGTAGCTTGGGTCCAGTTTGCGCCATTAGTAGAATACCAGACATCGTTTAGGTAATTACTAACAGCTCCACCCATTACCCACATCTTGTTGTCATAGACTAAAGAGGCATGGGCTCTTCTGGCTGGCCAAGAAGCATTGTCCGTGGCGCAATATTCTCCTCCGTCATAAAGGTCGCGCCGGTCAGTAATATTAATGCTACCCTTGCCGGTAATCCCCAGCACGCTAGAGGTATTAAAGTCAAAGGTATTATTGGGTGGACTGCCATACTTTCTTCTTATATCACTAAAATTGCAGCTAATCATCTCCTCTAACTTGTTGAGGCAGGCAGCCGAAGCTAAAGAAATACCCTGGCTATAATTTGCACCCTTTAAGATACTGTTAAAGGTAGTTAAAAATGCCCCTAAGGCAGTCACCAATATGGCAGCGGCAACCATTAGTTCAATTAAGGTGAATCCCTGCCTCGTGGTCCGTTTATTCTTCATTTTATGGCGAATTATCCGAATACCCAATCTCCACCCAATCACCCACCCCGGCAGTTCCATTCCCGTTCCAGATTAAGCTCAGGGTGTCGTTTTGATATAATTGTATTGAGCTTGGGACTCCGCCTATGCTTAATCTTGTATTAGCACTATCGCCATTAGGTATAGTAATAGTATTAGTAGCATTTATATTCTCTAAGATTAGTAAATCTCCCCCGGATTTACCATCGGTAATATTGCCAATGCTATAGCTTGGGCCAGTAGGATTTAAAGCCACGTACCCTTGCGGATTAGTCGCCACATCTAAATTATAAGGCGAGGTGCTAATATCCACCTGTTTTCTTTCTGAAGTCAGTTTGGCCTTATCGGTGTACTTGGTGCCTGTGCCTAAATCCTGAATCAGCCGGCCAGCATAACCTGCGCCGTCAATAAGGTTGCCCACAAGGTAATTATCATCGCAGGCATTACTAGAGATGTCTATTCCATAACCCGTTCCCGCACTATCAGATATACGGTTGGAGGAAATAATATTGGTATCGGAATCTAATAAGTTAATTCCATCTTGGTAAAAACTTCCGCCATTATCGTAAATAACATTGCCAGTAACGGTGTTTCTAGAAGAGGCATAAAGATGTATACCTTCGTAACCATTACCCTGCACATTGTTATTAGAAATGATGTTGTTGGAAGAGCCCGAGAAAAGAGGGATACCATATCCATGATTACCCTGCACATTGTTATTAGAAATGATGTTGTTCTCACAACCACCATGAAGATCAATGCCATACAAACCATTACCCTGCACATTGTTATTAGAAATGATGTTGTTCCTGAGATAATCGACATTGTATTCAAGACGTATGCCATACCCACTATTACCCTGCACATTGTTATTAGAAATGATGTTGTTATTACAAAAGGAGCTGGGGGAGCTGATAGTAAGAAGATAGATGCCAGTTCCACCAAGGCTGCCCTGGACATTGTTGTGGGAAATAATGTTGTTGGAAGAAGAATCAAGCTGGATGCCCTCATTATTACCCTGCACGTGATTATTGGAAATAGTATTGTTGGAGGAGGAGGAAAGATAGATACCAAGGCGTCTCATATTCTCCGACCAGACCTTATCAATTTTAGAAAAGGTAACAGACTTAAAATAAATTCCATGATTTAATCCAGTAAGATTTGGTCTATTGCCATCAATCATCAATTGGGAGATAAGAATTCTACTCACTGAGGAGGCGTTAATGACATTAAAATTAGCACTCACTACCACCTTCAACACCGTGCCTCTGCCAGTGCCAATGATAGCGGTATTACTGTGCAGGACAATTCCGCTAAGGGTCTCTTGTGGCGAAGGCAAAGCTGTAGCAGAAATATTATAGGTCCCCTCTAAAAGATAAACTACTCCATAGCTTGTTCCGCCAACTGAAGGCAGGTCATTAATTGTTTGGTTTATCTTCTCTTGGTCATCTGTACCATCGCAAGTATAATCTGCCTTAGGGTTATTACAGGTAGTGCCATCGCCTACACAAGCGGTTCCATCGGCGCGGGTTGCGCCAGAAGAATTATAGGCAGAGACGATTTTTGTGGCCACAGTCTTCTCGGGGTTAAGAACTTTCCAATTAGCGCCATCGCAATAATAGAGCTTATTGTCATTATCATTATAAAAAATCCTTCCTTCCTCATTAGGCGCACAAGCACAGGGCGGAGTAAATGCTGGATTCTGGGGGTTTAATATCATTGTCTCAGTGCGCACATCTGAAGGCACGGTAAGTTTGGCATTCTGGCTATATACTATTCCAAATAGCCCAGAGATAAGCATAAGGACGAGAATAAATTTTAAACTTTGAGTGATTATTCTTGAGCTCATTTTATATTAGTAAATTACCTCACATTAAACTTTATCCAACAAGTTAACTCAAAAGTAAAAACGCAAAAGGTAAAACCACAATTCAAAAGTCAAAAGTTTTAACTTTTAACTTTTGGTTTTGCCTTTTTACTTTTACCTTTTTACTTAATTGCTAATAATTTAATTATTAACATACCCTATCTCTATCCAACGTGAACCATTCCAAATCAGTTTCAGGGTATCATATTGTCCCAAGGCGCGGGCTGCTTCTAAGTTGACACCACTATCAGGTATGGTTACGGTATTGGTATTATCTGTCCCCTCTAGTATCAAAATATCACCTGCTGCCTTACCCGCAGCAATAGGAGTGTTAGCGTTAGCAATCACTGCTCCTCCATTGCCCACTACTGGAACATAACTTGCAGGGCCAGTAGGAGTAATAGTTGCATCATTGGAAACGCTTAACACTGCCTGGCGCTCTAAGGTAACCTTGGCCTTATCCGTGTATTTGGTGTTGGTGCCTAAATCCTGAATCGGCTTCGCATAACCTGCTTCATCAATGAGGTTACCGATAAGGTAGTTTTTATCACAGGTATCGTTTAGAATATCTATTCCATAACCCAGTCCATCAGTATCAGAGACGCGGTTGGAGGAAATAATGTTGCTGCTAGAACCATCCAATACAATTCCACAATAATATCCGGCTTCGCTACCATTATCCTTAACCACATTAGCAATAATGGTGTTGTTGGAAGAAGAAGAAAGATAGATGCCCTGTCGAGTATTACCCTGCACATTATTGCTGGAGATGGTGTTATTGGAAGAGACTGAAACATAGATGCCAACCCCAGAAATACCCTGTATATTGTTGTTAGAAATGGTATTGTTGGAAGAGGCACCAAAACGAATGCCCATCGGCATGTTGTACGTCTGGGCAGTGTTACCTTGGATATTGTTGCTGGAAATGGTATTGCTACTGCAATAGGTCTCAAGATAGATGCCTGCGTCCACAGTATTATTATTATTAGCCTGTATATTGTTGTTAGAAATGGTGTTGTTGGAAGAAGAGGACTTAAGATGGATGCCACCTACATAGGTATTATCTTGCAAATTATTATAGGAAATGATGTTGTTGGAAGAAGATGTAAGATAGATGCCCTTAAGATTATCATGCACATTGTTGTTAGAAATGGTGTTGTTGGAAGAAGATGTAAGAACGATGCTAGCCCCAGAGGAGCTACCCCCACGTATCTTTTCCACCCAGACTTTATCTATTTTAGAATGACTAACACTGTTAAAATAAATTCCTATATTAAGGCTTCCCGTCATATTATTCCCATCAATCATCAGTTGTGAGATTAAGATTCCATTTAAAGGGGTGGTTTGAGTACCAACAGCATTAATCACATTAACACTACTTGCGCCTAAGACTACCTTTAACACCGTGCCTCTGCCGGTGCCGATGATGGCGGTGTTAGAATGCGGAACAATCCCCAGCAGAGTCTCTGGTGGCGAAGGCAAAGCTGTAGCAGAAATATTGTAGGTTCCTTCTAAAAGATACACTGCGCCACCGTTTGCAGGCAGGTTATTAATTGCCTTATTTATCTCCTCCTGATCGCCTGTCCCATCACAGACATAATCTGCCTTAGGATTCGAACAGACACCTGCTACACAGGTTGTACCCAAAGAATCTGAGGCAGCCACAATTCTGCTTGCCACTGTCTTTGGTCCACCAAACTTATTCCAGAATGTTCCGTCAAAATAGCGGGGATTTTTTTCTTGAGCATTATAAAATACCTCTCCTTCTAAAGGCGCCACTGGATAAGCAGTCAGATTACCGGCAAAAATTATGGTATTGGCTCTGGTGTTTCCTTTCACATTAAGATAGTCATCCTGGCCATAAAGTAGTCCACAGTCCATAGTCAACAGTCCACACAGCGCCATAGACCATAGACCATAGATTATAGAGCATTGTTTAAGTTTGGAGTTCATTTTAATTATCTGCCCAGCCCATTTCTAACCAATCGGTTCCGTTGTAAAGCAAGGTTAAAACATCCTCCAGGCCTAATTTCTTGTTAGGGACTGGGTCTGAGTCGTTAGGAATCAAAACCGTATTTGCTCCATTAGGTATCTTAACCGTATTGGTTGAGTTCCCTTCTAAGATAAGTATATCACCCGCTGCCTTGCCGTCGGAAATGGCAGTGGTGGCATTTAAAGTCACTGCTCCCGAAGGATTCAAGGCAATATATCCCTGAGGGCTTGTGCTTACATCTAAAGGATTGCCATCTGTAGGAACAACCACCACCCGCTCTAAGGTAATCTTCAGTTTATCCGTGTATTTGGTGCCTGTGCCTAAATCCTGAATCAAGTGGCCAGCATCATAACCTGCGCCGTCAATGAGGTTACCGATAAGATAATTGTTACTACCTGATAAATTTATTCCATAGCCAGCTCCCGCAGTATCAGAGATACGGTTAAAAGAAATAATGTTATTGGAACTACCCGAGAAAATTCCACTATAGGCTCCGGAAGTACCGTTATCATAAATAATATTAGCGGTAATAATGTTGCTATTATTACCGGAGGAAATATAGATGCCATCGTAATAATTACCTTGAATATTATTACCGGAAATGGTATTGCTATTTCCACTCGCAAGTAAGATGCCATAATTTGTATTTAACTGAATATTATTGTTGGAAATGGTACTGTAGGAACCAGACATAAGATAGATGCCATATACATTTGACTGAATATTATTGTTGGAAATGATATTATTGTTGATATACGGTGAGGAGGATTGATAAAGACAGATGCCTGCAGCATCTCCTGAACCTCCTTGATTTGACTGAATATTATTGTTGGAAATAGTATTAAAGCTAGAATCAATATAGATACTATGGTACTGATTTGACTGAATATTATTTCCGGAAATGATATTATTGTTTGAGTTAGAAAGAAAACCGATGCCATAAAATCCATTTGACTGAATATTATTGTTGGAAATGATATTGTTGGAAGAAGAAGAAAGATAGATACCATTATTTCTCATATTCTCCACCCAGACCTTATCAATCTTAGAGTAGGTAACACTGCTAAAATTAATCCCCTCATTAAGACTGCCGGTTTTACTATTTCCGTCAATCATCAGTTGCGAGATGAGGATTTTCTGTACATTTTGGGCATTGATGACATTAACATTGCTTTCGTTTAACTTTACCTTTAACACCGTGCCTCTGCCGGTGCCGATGATGGCGGTGTTAGAATGAGGAATAATTCCTGCAAGGGTTTCTCCTTGTGAAACTGTAGCAGAAATATTATAGGTTCCCTCTAAAAGATAAACTACTCCATAGCTTGCTCCACCAGCTACAGGCAGGCTATTAATCGCTTGGTTTATCTCGTGCTGGTCATTAGTGCCATCGCAGGTATAGTCTGCCCGAGGATTTGAACAGACGCCATCTGCGCAGGTTGTATCCAAAGAATCAGAGGCAGCTACAACGCGGGTGGCGACATATTTATCATCACCAGCTAAGTTCTTCCAATTAGCGCCATCATAGTATCGCGGTTGGTTGACATTATTAGCATCATTGTAATAAATCTGGCCTTCTTGGGCAGAAGGAGTAGCATTTTGCGGGGTAAGCACTAAACCATAGCGCGCAGCGCCGCTATCCGCGCTCTTCACGGTTAAATTTCCGTCTACCACTAACTTTTCCTGCGCCGCTAAAGGAAGAAAAAGCAGAACAAAGAAAAAGAAAAGAAGTAGCCCGATTAGCTTCCTGTGTTCTATTTTTAAACTCCTATAATTTATGCTCACTTTTTTTGGTATGTCCTGCCTCCTAAACTTTTTCGCCTAAGCTTAAAGCTTAAGCGCCAGAAGATCGACCCCTACCAAAACCTACTACATTTGGAGGTATAAGTTTATTCTTATAGACTAGAATTGCGCGAATATCCTGTTTAGTAAAGATGCGGTGGCCATTGCGGTCGCGTTGGACCTCAGGAATCTTTCGGTGCTTAAACCACAAAAACAAGGTATTGCGCGATACCCCAACCTGTCTTAATACCTCTTTGGTAGAGTAAGATTTGTTTTTCATTTTCCTCAATCTCCCTCTTTATAATAATATGCCTTAAGTATAACTAAGATGGAAGTTTATAACATAATTATGCCTTTGTCAAGGGAAATCTTTGTCTGGGGGGCGTAGGCTAACTTTTAAGGGGAGGTAATGCGTGAGGCAGGCTCTTTCATCCTCCAATAACCTGGGTGAGTTTTAATATCGGCAAAAACATGGCGATCACAATTCCGCCCACTAATACCCCTAAGAAAATAATAATCACCGGTTCAATCATTGAAACCAGGGCGCTGACTGCGGTATCCACCTCATCCTCATAGAAGGTGGCAATTTTATCTAACATTGAGCCGATGTCGCCGGTCTCTTCTCCTACTGCGATTAAGTTAACCACTAAGGGAGCAAAAATCTTATCTTCGGCTAAGGATTCTCCAATTTTCTCGCCTTTACTTACCCGGTCGGCTACTTTGTTCAGGGTAGCCTCAACAACCTTATTTCCTGAGGTGGCACTGCCAATCTGTAAGGCAGCCAGAATAGAAACTCCACTCTTCAGCAGCGTAGATAAGGTGCGGCTAAAACGGGCAATGATTACCTTGCGCATCACGCTGCCTACTACCGGAAGTTTTAGTTTGAATTTATCCTGCGCTAATCTGAAGCGCGGCTTGTAACTCAAGCTCTTTAAGGCGACAAGCGGAGCTATTCCCAGCAGCAGCATAAATAAAAAATATTTCCGGCTCAAATCACTAACCTTAAGCACAATTTTTGTGATGAGAGGTAACTCCACATTTAAACTATCAAATATGGTTTTAAACCCCGGAATTACCTTAATAAAAATTACTGCGGTAATGGATATGGCTACCACGATGATGATTATGGGATAAATAAGGGCAGACCTTACCTTACGGTTAAGTTTACCAATGCCTTCTAAATATAACGCCAAGCGCTCCAAGATGGTATCTAATGCCCCGCTAAATTCTCCGGCCTTAATCATATTTATGTAAAGCGGAGAAAATACCTTCGGATAACTTGCCAGCGCATCCGAAAGGCTGGAACCGGATTCAATCTTGGTTAATACCGCGGAAATAATTTTTTTTAAAGTTTGGTTCTCTACTTGGGCAGAAAGGATATTCAAACCTTTAACCAAAGGAACTCCTGCCTTAACCAGAGCCGCCAATTGACGCGTAAAAACCACTAAATCCTCTAATTTTACCTTACCCGCCTTCTTAAAGAAGCCACTCTCTTTTACCTCCTTTATGGAGATAATCACTAACTGATCTTTCCTTAAGCTGGCGATGACACTAGCGCGGTCTTTGGCCTCAATTTGACCCTTAACTCTCTGACCTGTATAATCACTGGCTACATAGCTAAAAACAGGCATCTTCTTCTCTATTCTTCGGGGGTAACGCGTAAGACTTCTTCCAAGGAAATCTCGCCGCTCAAGGCTTTTTCAATGGCGTCTTCGCGTAAGGTCTTCATTCCTTGTTGGTGGGCATATTCGTAGATTTTAGTCAGGGGCGCCTTTTTTAAAATCAACTCGCGCAACGGGTCATCAATCAGCAGTGCCTCCACCGCTGCTACGCGACCAAAATAACCGGTATTATTACAATGAGGACAACCCTTGCCCCGATAAAAGGTGGCTTTTGTTTCTTTAAAATCCGCTGGCAGGCCGCTAATATTTGCTACGGAAACCTGATATGGCTCTTTACATTTGGGGCAAACCTTACGACAGAGTCTCTGCGCGGCAATCAGGGTAAGGGTGGAAGAGATTAAAAACGGCTCCACCCCCATATTCTCAAGACGCACAATTGCGCTGGGCGCATCATTGGTATGCAAGGTGCTTAAGATCAGATGACCGGTTAAAGCTGCCTTTATGGCAATATCTACGGTTTCAAAATCACGGATCTCGCCTACCATCACCACATCCGGATTCTGTCTTAAGGCTGCTCTTAAAATATTGGCAAAAGTAAGTCCGATCTCTGGCTTTGCTTGAATCTGGGTAATGCCTTTCATCTGGTATTCTACCGGGTCCTCAATGGTAATTAAGTTTCTTTCAGTATTATTTAGGCGATTTAATAGAGCATATAGTGTGGTAGACTTTCCACTTCCGGTCGGGCCGGTAAGAAGAATCATGCCATGGGGTTTAAGGCTTGCTTTTCGGAATGACTCAAAGGCATAGGTAGAAAATCCTAATCTTTCTAAATCCAATTGCAAACTACCCTTTTCCAGGATTCGCAAGACCACCTTCTCGCCGGTAGCCAAAGGCAAAATTGAAACCCGCAGGTCTATATCGCGTGCATCTAACTTAAGAGAAATCCTTCCATCCTGAGGAAGCCTTCTTTGAGTAATGTCTAATCTCGACATTATTTTAATCCGGGCGATGAGGGCAGGCTCATTTTTCTTTTCTGCAGCAGACTTTATTTCCCGCAAGACCCCATCAATGCGGTATCTAATCCTTAAGGTGCCGGGATATGGCTCGATATGGATATCTGATGCCCGCTGTTTTATCGCCTCAGCCAGAAGGCTATTTACCATTTCTATTATCTCTGTGCTCTGGCTTAACTGGGCTATCTCACTAATATCTATCTTCTCTTGTCCGGATAGGGTCTCTAATTTAATCTTTTCTTCAGTGGAAATCTCTCTTTGGGCTATAGCCTTTTCTAAATCAAACTCGCCATAATACTCCTCGATACTCTTAGTAATTTGTAAAGGGGTGCTCAAGACCAACTGGATATCTGATTTAGCTATGGCTTTAATACTATCCACTGCCACAATGTCAAATGGGTCACTGATTGCCAAAGTAAGCATATCGCCAAACTTAGCTACCGGAATTACTTTGTAAGTGCGCGCTATTTGTTCGGGGACCGCCCGGATAACCTCTGGGGTAATTTTATAATTAGAGAGGTTAAGCACCGGTATGTCTAATTCTTTGCAAAAGGAAAGGATCTTATTTACTTCAGCTTCTTCAGGCAATCTGTCCGCTTTATCCATATGCGTCAATTATGCTAAAGGTGGCAAAATTATGTTAAGGAAGTTACCCTTAAGACCTCGTCAATACTCGTAAGGCCTTCTAAAACCAAACGAAATCCATTTTCTCTTAAAGTAGCCATACCTTCTCTTGCTGCGGCCTGGCGGATCTCTTTTTCCGAGGCATTGGTAGTAATCAATTCCTTAAGCGTAGAAGTCAGTTCCATACTTTCCGCAATAACTGTCCTTCCTTTAAATCCTGTGTTACTACAGTCTTTACAACCTTTTTTATTGTACAACAAAACATCCTCACTGAGAGTTAAATTATAAGCTCTTAATTCTTCCAAAATAGCTTTTGTGGGATGATATTTCTCCTTGCATTGCGGACACAAAAGCCGCACTAAAACCTGTGAGACAATCAAAAGGCAACTGGAGGCGATAAGAAATGGCTCAATACCCATATTTACAAACCTAACCAGAGCCCCGGAAGCAGAAGTCGTATGCAAGGTGGTTAAAAGAAGATGTCCGGTCAAGGCTGACTTTACCGCGATATCCGCGGTTTCGAAATCTCTTATCTCTCCTACCAAGATAATATTCGGATCCTGTCTTAATATTGACCGAAGAGTAGAGGCAAAGGTCAAACCAATCTCTTCATATACGGCAACTTGATTTATGCCGTATAGCTGATACTCAACCGGGTCTTCCACTGTAACGATATTCTTCCCTATAGAATCAATATATTTTAAAGCCGAATAGAGGGTGGTGGTTTTTCCTGAACCCGTAGGTCCGCAGACAAGGATCATTCCAAAAGGTTTAATCAGATTTCTTTTAAACAACTCTATAGTGCGGGAATCAAAACCTAACTTATTAATATCCAAGGCAACCCTTGACTTATCTAATACCCTGAGGGCTATCTTTTCACCCAAACTAGAGGGAATAACCGCAACCCGAAAATCTATCTCTGATTCTTTACGGATCATTTTAAATCTTCCATCTTGAGGCAAGCGATGTTCACTAATATCTAATCCGGACATTATCTTTATTCGGGTAATTACACTATCCTGAAATGTCTTTGGTAGTAAAAGATATCTATAGAGTATGCCATCTATCCTATATCTAATTTGCAATTCTGTCTCTAATGGTTCAACTAAGATATCGCTGGCACGCTGGTCTATACCATCGATAATAATCTTATTCACGGTGCGCACCAGGGGGTCTTGCTCAAGCAATATCTGAGAAACCTCAAAACTGGTATCCTTTTTTTTCTGACTTTTGTCTTGCGGATCGGGTGTCTTATGATTATCCATAAATTTTGCCTACTCCTGTTTTTTACTGTAATACCGCGCAATCATTTCTTCTAATTCCAGGGGTGTGGTTAAAAAAACCTTAACAGTGCTATTAGTAAGTTTTTGTATCTGGTCAATAGCCACGATATCTAATGGATTAACCATGGCTACATTAAGGATATCCTGGATTTTATCTATGGGCAAGGCCTGATATTTTTTTACTAAGCCTAAAGGGATCAAAGATAAAATCTCTGGGCTGATGATGCATTGGTTGATATCGATATAAGGATACCCGCTTTGAACCGCCAATAAAATACAGAGTTGTTCTTTGCCAATATATCCGGATTCCACCAGTATCTGACCCAAGGGCTTACCCTTCTCTTTGCTGTGTTGCAGCGAGAGGGCCTCTTGAAGTTGTCCTTGAGTGATCAGACTTTTCTGTAATAATAACTCGCCAATTTTTGTTTTTACTCTTCTTATAGGAGACATCTTTACCTGCTGCGCGCTTTCAATCTTCTCAATTGGTCTTTGGCTAAAATAAGTATATTTCTATCTTTTTCTTTCTTCGATATCTCACGAATAATCTCCCTGCTTCTCTCTGTGCCTATATCACCTAAAGCGATAATGGCAGTGCGGCGAATCAAAGGATCCTTGTGGTCAAGGTAAGGTCGAAGCACCTCAATCCAATCTTCTCTCTTTAAATATCCGACTAGTTCAATTAAAGAAGGGGTAATGTTCTCTTTCATTTGGGATAATCTCTCTTTAAATATATTTAGTACCGCCTCATCTTGTTCTCTTAATAAATCAGCGATACTCTTTCTGATTATGTATTCCCGGAAAGAATCGCCCCAAACAATGTTTCTTTGAGTGGCTAAGTTTATTAATATATCAATAAATTTATTTTTGACAATAGAAAAGATATCCTTAAGCACAAACCTTCTCTGGAGAGGACTATTTACGATAATATAAATGAAGAAATCTAAAAATTTGCCAGAGGAGATATTTCTTATAAAGTCCACGATGAGTTTGTAGATCTCAAGGTTACGGCTCTCTTCCCAAATAAGCCTTTGTCCCAAAAGAGAAAGAAATTGTTGCACAAGCAAACAACTTTTTTTAGTTGCTGGTTTCTCTATTTCTAAAATGATACTCTTGGCTGATTGTAATTTAAGGGTAAATTCTTTAATCGCCTCTCTAAAAATATCTAAGATACTAGCAAAAACCTTGGGATCCCCCTCAATATTTAATCTTTTTAATAAACCATCTAACTTGCCTTCCATTTGTTGCGTATCTATTTTATCATCAAGAAAAGGCCCTTTTACAAAATCAGTCATTATCTTTGTTAAATCTTTGTCTGTCTGGGGCTCAAGTTGGCCGCTTTTAACCAGGAGGTGATGGAAAATATTTTCTAAGTCTTGGCTATTCTCTTTAGGATCTAATCCTTCTAAAAGCGCCCTTATCTTATCTATTTCTGATTTGTAATATTTATCGGGCAATCTCATAATCTGATTTATGCGTTTATCCAGAGGTAAATCTTCCCAATTTAGCTGGCCATTGATAAAGGCCACATCCTGACTTGCCATATTTATTTTTGATAATTCTGTGGCTAATTTTGCCAACACCTCTTTTTTTCTGGAATCATTAGTTAAGATTTTATCTATATAATCCTTTAACACCAAGAGGCTCTCCTGGTTTTCTTTATATTCTTCAATAATCATATCTACAACAACCTCATCAGGAGTAATCTCAATAATATCTGCTATTTGCTCCTGTCTTGATTCTTTTTCCAGAAATTGAGAGCGGATCATTTTGTTCCTCAAGGCTGGTTTTAATTCCAATATCACCCGCGCCAAATCTTTAGCATAATCGCTTCGGGCTTCTGGCTCCTGACCTAAAATCTCGTCACTTATCTTTTCTATGCTATTGCTAACAGCCTTTGTTTCCTCATCGGCCTTACCTTCCTTGACTGCTGCGGAAGCTGCATCCATAACCGTCTGGGCAAATCTTTTAGGTTCGCTTTCCATGGTCTGGATAATTGCCTTTCTATCTATATTACCCTGCTCAGCCTTGCCCATTAAAAATTCCATCAGCATAACATCTTCGATTTTCTTTTTCTCGGCGAATTCTTTTACTGCCCCAGTTACTTGGATAAAATGAACTTCGTCTATTTTAATACCTTTGAGCTTTTCTTTCTCTAAAATCTTATTCCATCCACCCTTATCTATAATCTCGCTGTAAGGTTGGCTTAGATATTGAATAAACTTCTCAAACCCTTCTTGTAACAGGTTCTTTATAAAAGAGACTGTCTTTAGATTGCGTTCCAGCATCAGGGCTAAAAGATGTTCTCCATTGGCCTGCTCTATTTCCTTAGGCGAGAGACGCTTACCATTTATCAGCAAACTTTTTTCTACCTCGGCAAAATTAAGCTGTTCGCTCTCCTGCCATATCTCGTTTAAGATGACATAAGCTTCCTTTGCTGCATTGGCTCTCATTACGCCAGGAGGATATAACTGAAAATTTTTTATTGCCCCTCCAAGAGAACGGATGAATCTAATTGCTTCCTTTAACATCTTATCGCTAAGGAAAGAGGCAGGCGCAATCTTTTCTTCCTCGGCAATGAGCTCTTTGGTCAATTTATCTAAATATTCGAGTGTCTCCGACGGCCTAAATATCTGGGCAGTTTTTTCAAGAAACATTGTGCTATATTCGGCTGCTTTTTCTTGTTGGGGCGCCTGACTAAAATGAAACGCTATCTCACCCGCCACATTATAGGGATTATCTTTATGTTTTCCTGACATCGCCTGGCCGATCTTGTAATGTAGGAGGTTGCGCTGTTCATCATTTAGTTCGTTATACAATAAATTCTGAACATTCTTATTTATAAAACCGAAATTTCCCTTAGGTTCTAACTCATCTACGAGGCGCATCTTTTTCACCCGATTTAAGAGTTCCAACATAAATCCTTCATCCTTGTTGCCAATCTTCTTTAGGATGTCGGCCGAGAAATCATCTCCGATAACCGCGGCCTGAACAATCATTTCCTTGGTCTCTTCATCTAAGTTTTTCAGTCTCTTTTTAAGCACCTCCTCCATAGAAAAAGGTATATCCTGGCTGGAGAGACCCTTTTTTATCTGCCAACGGTTATCTTGATAAAAGATAACCGCGTTTTCCACCAATGACTTAAGTATCTCTTCAATAAAAGAAGGATTGCCCTTGGTAGTATCGTGAATCAACTCACAAAATCCCTTCTCTGTCCCTATCCCTTTGAAGATCGTCTCAATCATCAAAGATGTATCTTCTAAAGAAAAATTCACTAATTTAATATGGGTAAAATTACTATTGAAATGGATATCTTCCCAGAGGTCATTAAAATCACTTTCCTTGGACATAATCTGCTTATATTTGTCTTCGGTAAAAGTACAGGCGATAAATATTCTTTTATTTTGCTCTTGTTTGCTTAAATAACGCAAGAGTTCAAGGCTGGCCTTATCTGCCCAATGGATATCGTCAAAATGAATCAATACTGCAAAGGTCTTATTCAATTCGATTAAAACATCCAGAAATGACTTAAATAACAAAAATCTGGCGTTCTTATCCTCCTGTTCTAAATTAACCGGCCTTTTTGCCGGATAAGAGAGGCAAGGGATAATGCGGCCTAATTCAGCCAATTCCAGAGGAGGGATTTTAGAAAAAAGATTGAGCACTCCAGGGCTATCCATACCTATCTTGTCAATATAAGCAGATATACCGTTAGCGAAGAGATAATATGGGTCTTGTGTATGCACAGAAGAAGAACGACAATTTATTACCACTGCCCGATCCCGGATATAACTATCTAACTCATTTAATAACCTGGTCTTGCCCGTGCCTGCTTCTCCGGAAATAAATGCCACCTGTAAGGGGTTAGATTTAACCACTATTGTATCAAAGATATGTTTCAGCCTGCCTAACTCTTCCTTTCGGTCGATGAATCTTGGGCAAGGAAAAGAATCCATGGCAACCAGATAACTTGCTGTCTCCAGCGTTACCTCTTTTGCCTGGGAAATTTTATTTTTACCCTTTTGCTTAGATAGATAAAGCGCTTTATCCGCCAGGTCTATCAATGTATCTATTTGTTCGCTATCAGAAGGATAGATAGCAAAACCTATGCTTATGGTGAGGCGTATGTCCTGATTATCTTTCCCCTTAAATATATTTTTAGCTACCTCTGCGATAAGCCGATTACCCAATATCTCGGCCTTATTTTGATCCGCAGTGGGTAATATAAGCGCAAATTCATCTCCGGCGTATCTGATTACCATATCGGTTTGCCGCACAAACTTTTTTAGTATTACCGCTAACTGCTTTAAGACTCCGTCTCCGCAAAGGTGACCGTAGGTATCATTGACAGCCTTAAAACCATCCAAGTCAATCATAAAAATAGTTAAGGGATAATTGCTCAGTTTTGCTTTTTGTATTTCTTCAGGAAAAAATTTATAAAGATAATATTGGTTGAATAGTCCGGTTAAAGGGTCGATAAAGGTAGGTTCCTCAAAGCGAATATCCCTAACTTCTTGTTTTGGGGGGCCTTGGTTGTTATCCATATCTATAAATTATACCATATAATTACATCCTATTAAACCAATTTCACACTATAGTAATGCAAGGATTATTTCGCACTTTCATATTGAAGCATCCTCTTGGGTTGTTGAATTGGCCTTAGGTTTGTATGTTTAATAAGGCCGAATATCCAAAGGTTAAGGCTGCGCTCGTTCTTAAAAT
>Ga0315294_10000073_pt1 | contig 97023 bp, 81 predicted proteins | sample YL17G13_40_MG_FD_203626 | JGI IMG/M metagenome (GOLD analysis project Ga0315294, IMG submission 203626) | Sediment microbial communities from Yellowstone Lake, YNP, Wyoming, USA - YL17G13_40 | ecosystem: Environmental > Aquatic > Freshwater > Lake > Sediment | place: USA: Wyoming | collected... | reverse complement strand
CCGGGTCTCCCAGCACCGCCTTGCGCACCACGTCCGCCAGCTGACGCCGCGCCATGTAGAGGGCAAAGAGGCAGAGACCGATATAGCCGCCAAAGCACTGCTGGATCACATAGGGGAAGTTGGGCCGGTCCCCAAAGCCCAGCACGGCGGTAAACAGGTTCTGCGCTTTCCAGAACCAGTAGAAGAACCAGGAAGAAAACAGCAGGTCCAGGGGCAGCAGGTAGCCCAGGCCGATGGCAAAGGGATAAAAGGCCACCGTGAACCCCCCGGTGGCATTCCAGGGCCAGGTGGCAAAGTTCAGCCAGCGCACCCGCACCGGCAGGCTGGGCAGGGCCGGGAAGAGGAAGGCAAAGCCGTTGAGAGTGTCAATGCCCAGGGCCAGGGCAAACCCCAGCCAGAACAGGCGGCTGCGCCACATGGTGAAACGGGGGTCGGTGATCTCCAGGGGGATCTGGGCGATGGGGTAGGAGAGCCGCTCCCGCTCTGTCCACTGCTTGCGCAGTATCACGTTGATGGAAAGCATAGTCACAAAAAGCACCAGGATGAAGCCGCACCAGACGGCAATGGGCAGCAGCCAGGGCAGCAGGTGGGCCGGCGTGTACAGAGTGGTGTTGCCCTCGTAAAACCCGCGCAGGGCCGCCCTATCCTTTACCACCAGCCAGTTGGGCAGATAATGCCCAAACAGCTCCTGCCAGCGGTTCTCCTTGGTCGCATACCACGTGCTCTCCCCCATCATGGGTACCAGGATCTGGAGCTGGTCATGGCCCGCCAGGGAGCTGGCAATCGCCAGCATCACGTAGAGCACCAGCAGCTCGCTGTGCTGGAGCGCCCAGGCCGGGCGCAGGCGCCGCAGCGCCAGGTTGGCGCACATGAGCACGAGCAGGGAGAAGATGACATTGAAGTAGAGCGAGATGGTAGTGGGGCAGCTGGTATACCAGACAATCTCGAGTTGGTGGATCCAGTAGACGTTGAGGGGAATGAGCAGCATCCCGAGCAGGACCGCTCGCCGCGTGATGCCGGTCGGCCGGGCAGGGGGGGAGGAAGCACGTAGCTCCACGCCGGCAGGCAGTGACTCGGGCATGGTGGGCGTTTTCTACGCCTGGCAGGCGTTACCTGTTGGCGAGCGCAGCAGCAGGCGGCCGGCCAGGGCCCCGGTCAGGCGGCCGTCGGCCACCGCCTGGCGGCCGTTGACCCAGACCGCGATGATGCCCTCCGGCGCCTGCACAGGTGCGGCAAAGGTGGCCTGGTCGTTGATCGTGGCGGGGTCAAAGAGCACCAGGTCGGCATGGCAGCCAGGCTGCAGCAGGCCCCGGCTGACCAGGCCCAGGCGGGCGGCGGGGAGGGAGGTCATCTTGCGCAAGGCCTCGGGCAGGGAGAGGGTGCCCCGCTCCCGCACGTAGCGGCCCAGCACGCGGGGGAAGGTGCCAAAGGCGCGGGGGTGGGGCTTACCCTCTGCCAGCGGGCCGGACAGCGCCCGGGCGGTGGCATCGGAGGCGACCGCCACCCGGGGGTGCCGCAGCACCAGCTCCACGTCGGCCTCGCTCATGCCGTTCAGGCGCACTATCTCCGTGCGTCCCCGGTCGGCCAGCAGCAGGTCGAACAGGGCCGCCTCCGGGGGCACGCCCCGCCGCCGCACCAGGTCGGCCAGGGTGGCCCCCTCCAGGTCCCGGCCGGCCTGATGGAAGGTGCGGGAGATCATGATGTCGGCCAGCCACTGCTGATCTGCCAGGCGCCCGGCCATCTCCCGGGCCATCTTGGGGCGGGCGTCGCTATTCCGCAGGCGGGCCAGCATGGCCTCGGTGCCGCCCTCGTGCGCCCAGTTGGGGAGCACGGAGGCCAGGCTGGTGCAGGTGGCGGTGTAGGGGTAAACATCGGCGGTGACCTCCTGGCCGGCGGCGGCCGCCTCTTCCATCAGCGCCAGGCTCTGCGCCACCCGGCCCCAGTTCTGCCGCCCCAGGGCCTTGTGATGAGACAGGTGCACCGGCACCCCGCAGCGCCGCCCCACCTCCAGAGCCTCCGCCACCGCCTCTAGGCCCTGGTCGCCCTCGCTGCGCAGGTGAAAGGCAAGAAAGCCCCGCCCCCGCACCCGCTGGCCCAGGGCGGCCAGCTCATCGGCGTCGGCAAACATCCCCGGCAGGTAGGCCAGGCCGAAAGAGAGCCCCCAGGCTCCCCAGCGCAGGAAGTGCTGCAGGTGGGCGACCATGAGTTCCAGCTCGTCGGGGGCAACAGGCCGGGCGGCGTAGCCCAGGGCGGCGGCGCGCAGGTTGCCGTGGCCGGCAAGCAAGGCATAGTTGGCTCCCAGGCCGGGGGTGGCCAGCCGGGCCTTAAAAGTCGCCAGGTCGGGCAGGGAGAGGTCCAGTCCGAAGGCCGCTTCCCAGGGCGCCCGCTCCTCCGCCTGCCCCTGGCAGGGAGGCCAGATGGATAATCCACAGTTGCCGCCCAGCTCCGTGGTCACGCCCTGCAGCAGCTTGCTCTCCAGGGTGGGGTTGGCCAACACCAGCACGTCGGTGTGGCCGTGCAGGTCAACGAAGCCGGGCGCCAGGGCCAGGCCGTCGGCATCCAGGCAGGGGGCGGAGTCGCGGTGGGGGTCGCCGGCCCCCATGCCGCTGATGCGGTGCTGCGCTACTGACAGCCAGCCCCGGAAGGGCGGCGAACCGTCCCCGCGGTGGACATGGGCATTACAGATGGTGAACGGGCACATTTGCCTACAGAGTTCGCAAGTGAAGGCACCCCTCCTCCCCGGGCCGCAAAGGTGCGGGCGAAGGGCGAGTCGAAAAGCCAAGGCAAGCAGCCGGAGGGCGCAATGGGCAGAAGCTGGCCTTTCCAGGCCCAGGACGGCATCCCCATCCTCATGTACCACAAGCTGGGCCAGCGCCCCGCCGGAGCGCGGGTACCCGGGCACTTTGTCTCTGCCCGGTTATTCCGGGCCCACTTGCAGGCCTTCGCCCGGCTGGGCTACCGGGCGGTTTCCCTGGACCAGGTGGCGCATTTCCTGACCACCGGGGAGGCGGCCGTGGAACGCCCGTTTGCCATCACCTTTGATGACGGCTACCAGTGCCTGTACCGCTGGGCGCTGCCCATTCTGGCGGGAATAGGCTACATGGCCACCATCTTCCTGGTTGCCGGAGCAGTCGGCGGGTATAACCTGTGGGATCAGGAGGAGGGAGACGTCGCCCAAGCCATGCTCTCGCCCAGCGAGATCAAGGACCTGCAGGGCGCGGGCTGCCAGTTCGGCTCGCACAGCCTGACCCACTGCCACCTCGACCGCCTGCCCTCCCAGCAAATGGAGGAAGAGCTGGCGCGGAGCAGGGACCTGCTGGAACAGATCACCGGCGAGCCGATCCGCCACCTGGCCTATCCTTACGGCGGCTATAACGCCCAGGTGGAGGAAGTGGCCTCCGGCTGCGGCTACCTGACCGCCTCCACCACGCAGCGCGGGGTGGCCCGACCCGGCACCCCGGCGCTGCGCCTGCCCCGGATCAACGTGCGCCGCTATAACCTGACCGCTTTGCTGCTGGGTAAGGTACGCCGGGCTTACGGCGAGAGGCTGCCATGAGGATCATGCAGTACATCACCCCCTCGCAGGTGGGCGGGGCCGAGGTGCACGTGCTCACCCTGGCGCAGCGGCTGGTCGAGCGCGGTCACCAGGTGAAGGTGATCTGCCCCCGGGGGCGACCCCTCACCGCGGAGCTGGCCAGCCGGGGCATTCCCCTGATCACCCCCCGCACCACCGGCAAGCTGGACCCGGTCACCCTGCTGCGGGTGGCGCGGTGGCTGCGGCGGGGCCACTACGACGTGATGCACACCCACCTCTCCACCGCCAGCTTGCTGGGCAACCTGGCGGGGAGGCTGGCGGGGGTGCCGGTGGTGTCTACGGTGCACGGCTTCAACACCGCCACCGCCTTCCGGGGCTGTCGGCACCTGATCGCGGTGTCGCAAGCGGTGCGGGACCACCTGCTGGAGCAGGGCATCCCGGAGGAGCGGGTACGGGTGGTGCTCAACGGCATCGCCATTCCCCAGCCGCCGCAGGCGGAAACCGTGGAGGAGCTGCGCCGCGGCCTGCAGGCACCCCCGGGCACCCTGGTGCTGGGGACTGTGGCCCGGCTGCGGCCGGAAAAGGGGCATCGCTACCTGCTGGAGGCGGTAGCGGAGCTGGGGACCGATTCCTCGCTGCCGCCGCTGCGGGTGCTGTTTGTGGGAGACGGCACGGAGCGAGAGGCGCTGGCCAGCCTGGCAGCGCAGCTGGGCCTGGCGGACCGGGTGCACTTTGCCGGCTTTCAGCGAGAGGTGCCGCCCTACCTGGCGGCCACCGACATCTTCGTGCTGCCCTCGCTCAAGGAGGGGCTCTCCCTGGCCACGCTGGAGGCGATGGCCCTGGCGCGACCGGTGGTGGCCTCCCGGGTGGGAGGCACGCCGGAGGTGGTGGAGCACGGCCGCACCGGGCTGCTGGTGGAGCCCTCCCATGCCAAGGAGCTGGCCGGGGCCATCGGCAAGCTGGCGCGCTCGCCGCAGATGGCCCGCGCCATGGGCCAGGCCGGGCGGCAGCGGGTGCTGGAGCAGTTCGGCCTGGACCGCATGGTGTCGGGTATTGAGAGCATCTACCAGGCAGCCGTAAGAGCGGGCCAGAAGCGCTCTCGGTGAGCTTGACAGCGCCTTAGCCTGCGGTTATAGTAGGGGCACTCCAGGGGCTGGCGCCAGCCATGCCGCCTGTGCCGCCGCAGGGAGTGGCCTGCCCATGGGAAAGACGGTAAGCAGAGGGGTAGTCGGCGCCGGCCGATTGCCCCTTTTTCGCTGGTGGGCGGCCGGGGAGCCCTGCCGGGCAACGCCAGATCCACGGAAAGGAAGAGAGATGAAGAGGACCGGGTTACTGGTAGCAGCGCTCTTGCTCGTAGCGGCGGGTGCAGCGGGATCCTATCCTACGCTGAGCGGGGAAAGCGGCCTGCTGCAGGTGCCCACGGCCGACGTGATGACGCTGGGCAACGGGGAGGTGGCGGCCGACTGGATGAGCGTTCCCGGCGGCGGTGACGGCCTGGCCGTGCGGGGGGTGGTGGGGCTGGGCCCCAATGCGGAGGTGGGAGCGGCGTGGCGCAAGTTCTCTACCGAGCCCGACGGGCGCCTGGTGGGCGTGGGGGGCAAGCTGCAGCTGCTGGGGGAGCCGCGGTCGCTGATATCGCTGGCGGTGGGGGCCCGCTTTGACGACAGCAGCGGTGCCCTCTTCCGGCGGGTGGGCAATACCTTCCAGGCCTATGCGGTAGTCAGCAAGGACCTGACCCACGCTACGCAGGAGCTGGCCACGGCGGCGGTGCGGGTACGGGGGCACGTGGGGCTGCTGTCCAACAACTCAGATGACGACAACAGTGCCCGCGGCTTCATCGGGGTGGATTTCACCTCCCCCGAGGGGTCGCAGCTGCTGCTGGAATATTGGAACCACGCCCGGGATGATGTCAGTTCCGTGGCTCTGCGTTATCCGCTGGCTCCCATGCTGAGCCTGCAAGTGGGGATCACCAACGCCCTGGGCAGCGACCACCGGCTGGTGGGGGGCCTCAACCTGCACTGGGGGCTGGGCGGCTGAGCAGGGCCTGATCGAAAGCAAAAGCAGGGGCGGCTGGCCGCCCCTGCTTCGTTTTGCCGCGCGCTCGCTTATGACTCCCTCTCTACCCGGAAGCCGACCTTGATCTCGGCCCGGTATTCGCTGATGTTACGGTCGGACACCCGGGCGGAGAGGTGCACCACTTCCACTTCCTCGATGTGGCGCACCGTCTGGGAGGCGGTGGCCACCGCCTCCTTCACCGCCTCCTGCCAACCCACGGTAGAGGTACCTACCAGGTCCAGTTCCTTGAGTACAGGCATGCTGCCTCCTCACTCGTAAGGATAACCGGGGCGCTCCATCTCGCGCTCACGTGGCGTGGCGCGCTGGCGCTCCATCTCCCGCTGGCGCTCCGCTTGGTCCATGTAGGGGCCATATTCCCAGGTCTTGGGCTCGTGCCGACGCACCTCGCCGGGGCCCATGGGCATCTCGCGCTGAACTACCCCGGCTACGCGCTCCATGGGCATGGGCGTGGTGAGCTCCGCGATGCTGATGCCCAGGCGGCTGGCGATCTCCCTCCAACTCATGCCCTGGTCACGCAGCTGCAGCACGAAATCGAGCGGCTGGCGGGAGCGGGCAGCCACGTGGGAAGCAAAGTGAATCTCCTCAGGCAGCCAGCCCTGCGTCCGGTAGCGGTTGTAGCTGGCGATGGAGACGTTGAAACGGCTCCGCAGGTACTCGCGGAAGTAGGCATCCTCCTCCGCGGGCACCATGACGTACGGTCGCATCAGCATCCCGGGCTCCAGGTTGTACCGGGAGGCAATCTCGGTCCAGGACATGCCCTGGCCGCGCAGCGCCAGCACGTCGCTTACTGGCCGGTTGGTGCGCACGGCGATGTTGGCTGCCATGCTGATCTCGTCGGCAGTGTGGCCCGTGCGCAGCAGGGAGTTGATCTCGGCCTCGGTCAGACCATAGGTGCGCATGAGCATGCTGCGTTGGAACGCCAACTCCTGCTCCGACATGGTGCGAGGAGCCAGGGCGAAGACGTCCGCGGTGCTCATGTTGTACTGGCGGGCGATCTCCTCCCAGGACCGCCTCTGGTCGCGCAGGGCCAGGATCTGGGGCGCGGTGGTGCCGGTGCGGGCCGCCACGTTGGCGGCCATGGCGATGTCGGCATCCGAGTAGCCCCTCGCCCGCCAGGTGGCCAGGTCGCTGGCGCTGATCCCGTAGTAATCCCGCAGCAGGTTGCCCATGAACATTGACATGTTCTGGTCCATGGGCGCCGCGGCAGACGGCTGCGTCATGGCCGGGGCGGGAGCCGGTACCGCTGCTGGCGCCGGGGCTGCGGCGGCTGCAGGCGGCTGGCCATACGCCCCCTCTTCGACAGCGAGTGCTGGTATTGCGACTAACAGCAAGGCTGCATAGATAAGGTACTTCATAGAAAGGTCCCTCCTCCTTTGCCGTGAAGGTTTCGCTGACTGGGGAAAACCGGGTAGTGGCGCGCGGCCGATCCCCCCTGTCCATGTACACCGCGCATGTTAGAAATGGGGGGAGGAGGAGTCAACGCAGTGAAAGCAAGGGGCGCGCCAACGCTGTTGCTTATTGCAACACGATGAAGGTGGGTGCCGCCGGAGCCTGATCAGGGCGTGGCAGACTGGGAGACGGCCAGGGCCTCCAGGATGGCTGCCCGCAGTTGGGCGTCCACCACCGGCTTGAACACATAGCCCACGGCCCCTGCCTGCACCGCCTGTGCCATGCGCGCCCGGTCATTGTACGCAGTGAGCATCACCACCGGCGTGGGGGCCTCCTTCATGATGGCCTGGGTGGCGGTGATGCCGTCCATGCCGGGCATGCCAATGTCCATTAGCACCACGTCCGGCCGCAGCTGCTTGGTGAGCGCCACCGCCTTGATGCCATCCTGGGGAGTGGCCACCACCTGGTAGCCCATGGCCTCCAGCTGCACCTTGAGGGTAAGCGCGATCAGGAATTCGTCTTCTGCCAACAGGATCTTGATCGGGCTGCCCACTTGGTCCCCCTTCCAGTGGCGAGCACGAGGTAGGCAGTGCAGAAGTGTGTGCTGTGAGCTGCCCCGAGGTGACTGGGCCTGCGCGAGCCTGCCTGACCCAGCCATGCTCAATAACGATGTCTGGCTGCCCATCTTCTTTGGGGCTTACCGGGAATCCTGCCGCTTCTTGTACGAATCTTAGCCCACTGGGGCAATCCCCCACAAATGGTTAGGGGCACGGCTGGGCAGCCGTGCCCCTGCCTGTCCGCCCAGCGAGCAGGCGATCAGAAAGATTGGCGAATGCCGACGGCAACGAAGCGGGGCGCGGTGCGGGTGTAGGGGACGTACCTGATCACCCCGGGGTTGTCGGCGCTGGGTGTGCCCTGGGGCGGCTGGTAGCCGATGACCGCCCCCGTGCTCGGGTGGTACCAGACCAGGTGGGTGACATCCTTGGCCCCGAGCAGGTTGAACACGCTCACGTAAAGCGATGTTTCCGGTCGCAGCCGGTAGCTGATGGTGAGGTTGGTCGTCAGGTGGCTGCCCGTGCGCAGGGCATTGGGCTCCGCCGGCTGCGGCTTGTCGCCCACCATGATGGGCACGTTGGTGATTGGCTCCGTGCCGCCGGGCGGTATCACCGCGCCATGCTGGATGTCCTCGCCGCCCACATCCACGCCACTTTGGCCGTAGGCATAGCCGCTGCCCCAGCTCAGAATGGGGCTAACCTGCCAGCGGCCGCGCTGGTAGTCGAGCACCATGCTCGCGGTGTGGCGCTGGTCCCAGTCCACGTAGTATTCCTTATCCAGGCCCGTACTATAGGAGGCGTCGGAGCCGTAGGGGAAGGAGTTGGGCAGGCTGGCGGTGGCCCGGGCATGGGCCAGGGTGTAGGAGAGCCAGCCGGAGAGACCGGCGCTGGCCCGGCGCTGCAGCTTCAGCTCCAGGCCGTTGGTATGGCCGTGGCCGTTGGAGGCAAAGCGCACCGCCCCGTCGGGTTCCCAGGCGAAGTCACTCTCGCCCTGCCACTTCTGCACCATCTGCTTGCTGCTGCGGTTGAAGTGGGTCAGGGAGAGCAGGTCCCGGCTGGAGAGCTTGGTCTCGATGCCAATCTCATGGCCCTCGTCCTCCTGCGGCTTCAGGTCCGAGCGGCCGGCATGGACGCCGAAAAAGTTGGTGGGGTCCGGGAAGAAGGGGAAGACCATCCCCACCCGAGAGGCCGGCGGCATCTGCAGGTAGTGGCCCCAGGAGGCACGCACCAGCAGGTTCTCGTTAGCCGCGTAGGTGGCGCCCAGGCGGGGGCTGTTGGCCACCAGCTTCAGGCCCGGGTAGAGCCGGCGGTCATATTCCATGCGGTCCACCCGCACTCCGGCATCGAGCACCAGGGAGTCGGTGGCCCGCCAGTGGTCCTGCAGGTAGAGCTGGAGGCTGGAGGTGTCGTTATCCGAGAGCATGTCATAGGGGAAGGGCAGGGGCAGGTTGATCGCCTGCCACTGCCAGTTGTTGCTGCGGATATACCAGGCGCCGGCCTTGACCAGGTGCCGGTCGGAGAACTGGGTAGTGTAGTCGAGCTGCAGGCCCTTGGCATGCTGCTGGCGGCGCGCCCAGTACAGGTTGAGGTCGTCTCCCAGGTCCAGGTGCAGCCAGTTTTGCAGATGGTAGGCGCGCAGAGACCAGAAGGTGCCCGGGTTGATGGTGTGGCTGAGCGAGATGGCATCCAGGCTGTAGCCCTGCCGCCCGAAGTTCTGCGTCAGGGGAGTCTGGTTCCAGGCGCCAGTGAGTGGATCGTGGGTCACCTCATGCTGGTAGGGCATCTCGTAGCGGGCGTAGCCGTGGTTGGCGAGCAGGGTGATGCGGTCCTTGCCGCCTGCCTGGTAGATTACCTTGGCGATGCTGTCCGCCGAGTCGGGGCAGCCGATCAGGAAGTCGTTTTCCAGGAAGCGACTGCGCCAGCTATTGCTCTGGAAGTACCAGTTAAGCGGGCCAAAGACGTTGCCGGCCTCAAAGATCAGGTTGCGGTAGCCCCAGGGGGTGCCCATGCCCACATCCAGGAAGCCGCCCCGCACCTGGTCGCCGCGCTTGATCACCTCGTTGATCACGCCGCCCACATAGCCCCCATAGGCCGCGCTGTAGCCGCCAGTGAGCAGCTCCAGCCGGTCCAGCCCCACGGTGACGATGTTGGTGGCAAAAACGTTGTTGTTGGGCTCCACAATGGGGATGCCTTCCAGCATGTAGCCTACCTGGTCAGCGCGGGCGCCCCGCACGTGGGGATTGGCGTTGGCGTCAGGCACCACCCCCGGCTGGCCGAAAACGATGCCGGGGAATTGGTACAGGTCATTGGGCTGGCCGCGGGTGACCAGCTCGTCCTGGTGGTCCACCGAGTAGCTGGTGGCGGTCACCTGGGTGCGCAGGGGCATCCGGGGAGCCACCACCCGGGCCTCGGCACCCTTGGCCTCCTCCACCCTGGCCTCCAGCATCAGGTTCGCCACCGTGGACTGGTCCTGGGTAACCACTACCCCGGCCTGGATGCCGTCCTGGTAGCCCACCATGGCGGCGCGGACGCCATAGGTGTCCGGGGGCACGTTGGTAATGGCATAGTAGCCTTCCGAGTCCGTGACGGCAGCCAGATTGGTGCCCACCAGTACCACGTTGGCGGCCGCCAGGGGCTTGCCGGTGGCGGCATCGGTCACCTTGCCACAGACCACGCCCGTGGTCACCGCCCCGGCCGCTCCCGCCAGCAGGCCCAGGACGAGCACGATCGCCAGCACAGAGGGGGGGAATATGCTGCGCATGTTATCCTCCTGTAAGGCACACCCCAGTTACATACCATATTTGGGCGCCGATTGACCAAGCGTTCGCCATTCAAACCGGCAGGAGGCCGCGCCTGCCGGCAGAATGAGAGGCCAACCGAGCTGGCAAGGAGGCGGAGTTGCGGTTTTGGCGATGCGTGCTGATGCTGGTCTGGCTGGCGGCTACGGCCTGGGCGCGGGACCCCGCGCCCACGCCCCGGGTGGCGGTGGTGGAGACCCAGGCGGTGGAGCCGCGGGTGGATGGCGAGCTGGATGACCCCTGCTGGCAGCAGGCCTGCCGGCTCACCGACTGGGTGCTCTCCGACAGCGGCTACCGGGCCTCCCTGCCCGTGGAGGGCCGGGTGCTGCTTACCCCGCAGCACCTGTACGTGGCCTACCGCTGCTGGGAGCCCGATCCCAGCCTGCTGCGCACGCGGGCGACCTCGGACGGCGACGAGGTGCAGCGCGACGATGCCCTGGAGGTCTACCTCTCGCCCTTCCCCACCGGCTCCCAGCCCCAGATCCTGCACCTCATGGTCACCAGCAGAGGAGCCCGGGTGATCGAGACCCTGACGCCGGAAACCGACACCCGGCAGATCGTTACCGCCTGCAAGCTGCTGCCTGACGGCTGGCAGGCGGAGGTGGCGATCCCGCTGTCGGCCACCGGCATCACCCGCCTGGGGCCGGACGTGGGCTGGGAGTGGCGCTTCAACCTGAACCGCCAGCGCCGCACCACCACCCGCCTGGCCGAGGACTACAACTGGAGCTACATGCACGACCGCTGGGAGGTGGTGGACTACCTGGGCATCCTGCGCGCCAACCCCCACTCACCACTGGTGGTCACCGCCTGGAACACCCCGCCCGCCCGCTGGGGCCAGGGCAACCAGTGCTCGCTGCACCTGCGCGCCCGGCAGCGGTGCGAGGCAGCGCTGGTCTGCCGCACCCAGGCAGGCGCCACCGCCGCCCGCACCCGGCTGCGCGCCGGGGAGACGGGCCGACTTACCGGCCTCTACACCACTCGCGCCACCGGCACCCCCCTGAACCGGGAGCTGCTCACCATGAACCTGGCCGTGGAGGGCAAGCCCGCCTTCGGCTTGCGGGTGCCCGTCTGGACTCCCGCCCCCGCCCAACTGTTCCTGGAGGAGCCCAACTACCGCGGGTTCCTGTGGCCGGAGACCCGGCAGGTGCGAGGATTCCTGGAGCTGGGGCTCACCCCGGCTGCCCTGGCCGGCATCCGCTTCGACCTTAGCCTTGAGGCCCCGGGGACCGCCCCCATCCCCGCCCGCTGTCGGCTGCAGGGGGAGCGGCTGCAGTTTGCCGCCGACGCCAGCCGGCTCGGGCCCGGCCCCGCGCGGCTCGTGGTGCGGGGCGCGGACCGGGAGAGCGGCCAGGTGCTGCTGGAGCAGGCAATGGACCTGCGGCGCCTCACCGAGGCGGAGCGCCAGGCCCTGCCCGCCTACATTGACCCCTACCAGCGGCTGATCGTGGCGGGCAAGCCCTTCTTCCCCCTGGGCTGGTACGGCGGCCACAACCCCAGCCAGCTCGAGGAGGTGGCCCAGGGCGGCTTTAACTGCATGCTGGACTACGGCATCAACAGCCTGGAGCTGGACCAGATCCGCGCCTACCTGGACCGCGCCCAGGAGCTGGGCATGCACTTGATCTACTGCAACAACGACCTCTACCCCACGGCCGTGCGCAGCCGCACCAAGGGCGCCTGGCAGGGCAAGCAGATCGTGGAAGGGATCGTGGACACCTTCAAGGACCACCCGGCGCTCATCGCCTGGTACCTGAACGACGAGCTGCCCACCGCCCTCATCCCGGAGCTCACCGACTACTATCAGCGCATCGCCGCCCATGACCCGGGCCACCCTGCCTACATCGTGCTCTGCGACATGACCGCCCTGCCCCAGTTCGCCGGCACCACGGACGTAATGGGGGTGGACCCCTATCCCATCCCGGGGGAGATTAAGGCGGTAGCCAGCCAGGCCGATATCGCCCGCCGGGGCACGCGGGAGGTCAAACCGGCCTGGCTGGTGCTGCAGGCCTTTGCCTGGTACCAGTATGGCGAGCCCCCGGCGGGCGCGGTGGGCGGCCGCGGCCGCATCCCCACCATGCAGGAGTTGCGCAGCGGCCGGGAGCCCACCTTCGAGGAAGAGCGGGCCATGAGCTACCTGGCGCTCAACCACGGCGCCAAGGGCATCATCTACTACTGCTACTATGACCACCGGGTGCTGCCGCTGTACCAGCAGCGTTTCGAGGGCATGAAGCGCCTGGCGGCGGAGATCAACGAGCTGATGCCGGTGCTGCTCACCACGGAGCAGGTGCCCCGGAACCCGTTCTCCTGCAGCCACCCCGCCATTGACCTGGGGGTGTGGAAATACCAGGGGCACTACTACCTGGCGGCGGTCAACACTACCCGCGACGAGCAGCTCGCCACCATCCGGGGGCCCTTCGGGCGCCCGGTAGAGGTGCTCTTTGAGCAAGGGCGGCAGGCGGCACCCCGCCGGGGCCGGCTCACCGAGCTCTTCCCGCCCCTGCAGGTGCACGTGTACCGGCTGCCCTGATCTTGCATGGTCATGGCTAACCTCCGCTGGTGAGCCATTGTGAGGCACCGGCGGCCCCCGGCGGCGGCGGCATGCAGCCCCCAAGTGCCCGCAGCAGGTTCCAGCCGGGGATGCGGGCCGGGGCTATCCAGGTGCCCCCGGTTGTGCTACACTGTAGCCAGGTTCCCATTCGGCCGGCGGCTCGCCGGCGATCCCGCAGCGCAGGACGGAATGGCTTTGATCAACCGGCACCAGGCTGTTTCCCCCCTCCTACCCCAGGCCCCGCTTCCGGCTTGGCGCCCCACCGCGGCAGAGCGCCTGCCCGGGGAGGCGCCGGCGGGTAGGTAGTTGCCCCCTGGCCCCAGCCCCTGCAGGCGGGGGCCTGCTCTCCCCAGCGCTCTTGGCCCCACCTTCCTTGGCCCACGCGGCCGGACGAGGTTGTTGCCATGCATATTCCCGACAAAGAAACATTCAGGCGGCTGGCCAACCGGGGCAACCTGGTGCCCGTGTACCGGGAAATCCTGGGCGACATGGAAACCCCGGTGTCAGCCTTTCGCAAGCTGGGCGACGGCGGCTACTCCTTCTTGCTGGAAAGCGTGGAAGGGGGCGAGCGCATCGCCCGCTATTCCTTCCTGGGGGGCGAGCCCTTCCTGGTGTTTGCCAGCCGCGGCCGCCAGGTGAGCATCACCCGGGATGGGGGGCAGGAGCAGCGCACCCTGCCCCAGGGCGAGGATCCACTGCACGTGCTCAAGGGCCTGCTCGAGGCTTACAAGTTCGTCACCCTGCCCGACATGCCCCGGTTCTGCGGGGGCGCAGTGGGCTTTCTGGGCTATGACCTGGTGCGCTTCTTCGAGCGCCTGCCGGACGATACGCCGGACGAGTTGGGCCTGCCCGACTGCCTGCTGGCCTTCACCGATACCTACCTGATCTTTGATCACGTGCGTCGGCGCATCATGGTGATGGCCAATGCCCTGGTGGAGGATGACCCGGACGCGGCGTACGAGCGAGCGGTGGCCAAGATCGAGCGCATGATCACCCGCCTGCGCCAGCCGCTGCGGGCCCGGCGCCAGCGAGCACGGCGGCAGGCACCGGCGCGCTCGAACTTTGCCCGCGCCGACTTTGAGGCCGCCGTGGTGCAGGCCAAGGAGTATATCAGCGCCGGCGACTGCATCCAGGTGGTGCTCTCGCAGCGGCTGAGCAAGCCTACGGCAGCCGACCCCTTCGATATCTACCGCGCCCTGCGCTCCCTCAACCCCAGCCCCTACATGTACTACCTGAGCTACGGCGATACCAAGATCATCGGCTCCTCCCCCGAGCGCCTGGTTTCCGAGGAGGGGGGCGAGGTGATCACTCGGCCCATTGCCGGCTCCCAGCCCCGGGGCAGCACCGCTGCCGAGGACGCGCGCCTGGCCGCCGACCTGCTGGCCGACCAGAAGGAGCGGGCCGAGCACATCATGCTGGTGGACCTGGGGCGCAACGACGTGGGGCGGGTGTGCGAGTTCGGCAGCGTGCAGGTGGACGAGCTGATGCAGGTGGAGCGCTATTCCCACGTCATGCACCTGGTGTCCAACGTGCGGGGGCGGCTGCGGCCGGGGCTGGACCAATTCGACGTGCTGCGAGCCTGCTTCCCGGCAGGGACGGTGAGCGGCGCCCCCAAGGTGCGGGCGATGGAGATCATCCAGGAGCTGGAGCCCTGCCGGCGAGGGCCCTATGCGGGGGCCATCGGCTACTTCAGCTTCTCCGGCAACATGGACACCGCCATCACCATCCGCACCATCGTCATCTGCGCCGGCGTCGCCCACGTGCAGGCAGGCGCTGGCATCGTGGCCGACTCGGTGCCCAGCTCCGAGTATCAGGAAACCATGAACAAGGCCGCCGCCCTGCTGCGGGCCATCGAAATGGCCGAGCAGGGGCTGGAGTAGGGGAGGACGCCATGATCCTGGTGATAGACAACTACGATTCCTTCACCTACAACCTGGTGCAGTACCTGGGGGAGCTGGGGGCGGAGCTGCACGTGGTACGCAACGACGCCATCACCGCCGAGGCGGCCCTGGCACTGCAGCCAGAGCGAGTGGTGATCTCACCCGGCCCCTGCACGCCCCGGGAGGCGGGGGTGAGCTGCGACATCATCCGGGCCTTTGCCGGCCGGGTGCCGGTGCTCGGGGTCTGCCTGGGGCACCAGTGCATCGGCGCCGTCTACGGCGGGGTCATCGTGCGTGCTCCCCGGCTCATGCATGGCAAGACTTCGCTTATCTACCACGAGGGCAAGGGCCTCTACCAGGGCCTGCCCAACCCCTTTGAGGCCACTCGCTACCATTCCCTGGTGATCGCGCCTGCCTCCCTCCCGGACTGCCTGGAGGTGACCGCCCGCACCGACCAGGACGAGATCATGGGGGTGCGCCACTGTACCCGCGTGGTGGAGGGAGTGCAGTTTCACCCGGAAAGTGTGCTCACCACGGTGGGCAAGCAGCTGCTCGCCAATTTCCTGCGCATGGAGGTGCCCAATGAGCATCCGTGACGCCCTGCAGCGCGTGGTGGACGGCAAGGACCTGGGCCGGGAAGAGGCCGCCCAGGCCATGACCGATATCATGGAAGGAGCCGCCACCCCCGCCCAGATGGCTGGCTTCCTCACTGCCCTGCGCATGAAGGGGGAAACGGTGGAGGAGATCACCGGCCTGGCCCAGGTAATGCGGCAAAAGGCGGTGCTCGTGCATCCCGCCGCCCCCGACCTGGTGGACACCTGCGGCACCGGGGGGGCCAGGGTGAAGACCTTTAACGTCTCCACCACCGCCGCTTTTGTCCTGGCCGGGGCCGGGGTAGCCGTGGCCAAGCACGGCAACCGGTCGGCCACCCGCGCCAGCGGCTCGGCCGACGTGCTGGAGGCGCTGGGGGTCAACCTGGCCGTGGACCCGGAGCGGGTGACCAAGTGTATTGACCGGGTGGGGATCGGCTTCCTCTTTGCGCCCCATTTTCACCCCGCCATGCGATATGCCGCGCCAGTGCGCAAGGACTTGGGCATCCGCACCATCTTCAACCTGCTGGGTCCCCTCACCAACCCCGCCGGGGCCACCGTGCACCTGATGGGCGTCTTTGCCCCGGAGTGGACAGAGCCCCTCGCCCGGACACTGGGCAACCTGGGCTGCCGGCGGGCGCTGGTGGTGCACGGGGAGCCGGGGATAGACGAGCTTTCTACCCTCGGTCCCACCCGGGTGTCCGAGCTTGATGGCGGCCAGGTGCATACCTACCAGGTGGCGCCTGGGCAACTCGGCCTGCCCATCGCGCAGCCGGAGCAGGTAGCCGGCGGCACGCCGCAGGAGAACGCCCAGATAGCAGTGGCGGTGCTCTCCGGCGAGCCTGGCCCCTGCCGAGACCTGGTGCTGCTCAACGCCGCCGCCGGGCTGATGATCGCCGGCGTGGCCAAGGACCTGGAGCAGGGGCTGACCGTGGCCGCCAACGTGGTGGACAAGGGCCTGGCCCTGCACAAGCTCGAGCAACTGCGGGCGTTCACCAACCGCACATGACCAGCGAGCACATACTGGAGCGCATAGTGGAGGCCAAGCGGCAGGAGGTGGCTGCCGCCCGTGCCGCCGGCTTGCCTGCCTCCAGCCGAGGCCAGTTGCGGGACTTCGCCAGTGCCTTGCGCGGCCCGGGCCTGCAGCTGATCGCCGAGATCAAGCGCGCCAGCCCCTCCCGGGGCACCATCCGGCCTGGCCTGGACCCGGCGGCGCTGGCCCGGGAGTACGAGCGAGGCGGAGCTGCCGCCGTCAGCGTGCTCACCGACCGGCAGTTCTTCGGCGGCGCCCTGTCGGACCTGGCCCTGGTGCGCCGGGCGGTGGGGCTGCCCCTGCTGCGCAAGGATTTCATTATTGACCCCTGGCAGCTCGAGGAAAGCGTGGCGGCGGGGGCGGACGCGGTGCTGCTGATCGCCCGCCTCCTCGGCCCGGAGCAACTGGCGGGCTTCCTGGAGAACGCCCGCCAGCTGGAGCTGGCAGCGCTGGTGGAGGTGCATGACGAGGCCGACCTGGAGCGGGCCCTGGACGCCGGGGCCCGGCTGGTGGGCATCAATAACCGGGACCTGGCTACCTTTCAGGTGGACCTGGGGGTGACCGCCCGGCTGCGGCCGCTGGTGCCGCCGGCCGTTACGGTGGTGGCCGAGAGCGGCATCAGCCAGCCGGCGCACGCCGCCCAGCTGCGCCGCCTGGGGGTGCACGCCATGTTGGTGGGCGAGGCGCTGGTGCGCTCGGAGCACCCGGCGCAGGCAGTGCGGCGGCTGCTGGCGGGGGAGGGGGAGCCATGACCTGGGTGAAGATCTGCGGCATGACCAGCGAGCAGGACTTGGCCGCGGCGGCCGCCCTGGGAGCGGACGCGGTGGGAGTGGTGCTGGCGCCCAGCAAGCGCCGGCTGTCGGCATCCCAGGCCGCCCGGCTGGCGGCGACGGCCCCGGCCACCGTCACCCTGGTAGCGGTGGTGACCGAGGTGACCCCGGAGGTGGTGGCCGCGGTGCGCGGGGCGGGTATCGGGCTGGTGCAGCTGCACGGGCCGCGGGACCCGGATCCTGGGGAGCTGCGGCTGCTGGCAGGCCTGCGGCTGGTGCGGGCGGTGGCGGTGCGCGTGCCTGCCGACCTGGAGCGGCCGGAGCCCGACTGGCTGTGGGCCTGGCTGCTGGACAGCGCCCCGGTCGAGCATGCGGGAGGAAGCGGCCGCGCCTTTGCCTGGCCCCTGGCGCGGGAGGCCATCCGGCGCTGGCGGCGGCCGGTGATCGTGGCCGGCGGACTGAATGCCAGTAACGTCACGGCGGCCATCGCCGAGCTGCACCCCTGGGGCGTGGACGTCTCCACCGGGGTGGAGCAGGCGCCTGGCCGCAAGGACCCCGCCGCCATGGCCGCCTTCATCCAGGCCGTGCGCCAGGCTGATATGGGAGAACGAAGATGACACCTGCCTTGCCAGACCAGAGCGGCCATTTCGGCCCCTTCGGCGGCCGGTTCGTGCCGGAGGTGCTGATGGCCCCGCTGGAGGAGCTGGAGCAGGCCTACTTGCAGGCCCGCCAGGACCCGGACTTCATCCGGGAGCTGGAGTTCTACCTGCGCGAGTATGCGGGCCGCCCCACGCCGCTTTATTTCTGCCAGCGGCTCACGGAGCACCTGGGGGGCGCCCGCATCTACCTCAAGCGGGAGGACCTGGCCCACACCGGCTCGCACAAGATCAACAATGTGCTGGGCCAGGCGCTGCTGGCCCGGCGCATGGGTAAGCGCCGGCTGATCGCCGAGACCGGTGCCGGCCAGCACGGCGTAGCCGCCGCCACCGCTGCCGCCCTCTTTGGCCTGGAGTGCGAGATCTACATGGGCCGGACCGACACCGTGCGCCAGGCCCTGAACGTCTTTCGTATGCGGCTGCTGGGAGCCCGGGTGGTGGAGGTCACCTCCGGCAGCCAGACCCTGAAGGACGCCATTAACGAGGCCTTCCGCGACTGGGTGACCAACGTGGGCCACACCTTTTACGTGATAGGCTCGGTAGTGGGGTCGCACCCCTATCCCATGATGGTGCGGGACTTCCAGTCGGTGATCGGCCGGGAGCTGCGCGAGCAGATGCTGGCCCGGGAGGGGCGGCTGCCGGACGTAATTGTGGCCTGCGTGGGCGGGGGCAGCAATGCCATGGGCATCTTCCACCCCTTCCTGGCAGACCCGGTGCGGCTGGTGGGGGCGGAGGCGGCCGGCCGGGGCCTGGCTACCGGCGCCCATGCCGCCTCCCTGGTGGCAGGCCGGCCCGGAGTGCTGCACGGCGCCGCCACCATGCTGCTGCAGGACGAGCACGGCCAGATCCGGGAGACCCATTCCGTCTCCGCCGGCCTGGATTACCCCGGGGTGGGGCCGGAGCACGCCTACCTGCGGGAGAGCGGGCGCGCCGAATACGTGGCAATCACGGACAAGCAAGCCCTGACCGCCTTCCAGGCGCTCTCTCGGCTGGAGGGGGTGATCCCCGCCCTGGAGAGCGCCCACGCCGTGGCCCAGGCCATGCGCCTGGCCCCCAAGCTGCCCCCCGAGCAGATCATTGTGGTCAACCTCTCCGGCCGGGGGGACAAGGACGTGCAGCAGGTGCAGGAGATCCTGGAGGGGAAGCCATGAGCCGCCTTGCTGCTCGCTTTGCCCAGTTGCGCGCTCGTGGGGAAGGGGCGCTCATCCCCTTCCTGGTGGCGGGCGATCCCCAGCCCGCGGCCTCCCTGCAGCTGGCGCTGGCGGTGGCGGAGGCGGGGGCAGATGTGCTGGAGTTGGGAGTGCCCTTCTCAGATCCCCTGGCCGATGGTAAGGTGAACGAGATGGCCTACCAGCGGGCGCTGGAGCACCAGGTGTTCATGCCCCAGGTATTGGCCCTGGCGGCCTCGCTCCGGGAGCGCTCGCAGGTGCCGCTGGTGCTGATGACGTACTATAACCCGGTGCTCCAGCACGGACTGGGGCGCTTTGCCGCCCAGGCGGCGGCAGCGGGAGTGGATGGCGTGCTCATCACCGACCTGCCGCCCGAGGAGGCCGCGCCCTGGCGACAAGCGGCCAGGGAAGCGGGGCTGGACACCATATTCCTGGTGGCGCCCACCAGCACCCGGCGCCGGGTGGAGGTGGTGGCCCAGGCGGCCAGCGGCTTTATCTACTGCGTTTCCCGCACCGGGGTCACCGGCGTCCGTTCCCGGCTTCCCCGGGGCCTGGGGCGCATGATCCGGCTGGCGCGGCGCTGCACCCACCTGCCGCTGGCGGTGGGGTTCGGCCTCTCCCGGCCGGAGCAGGTGCGAGCGGTGTGCCGGCTGGCGGACGGAGCGGTGGTGGGGAGCGCCTTGGTGGCGGTAGCCGCCGCCGCCGGCCCGCAGGCGCCGCAAGCGGCGGCCGATTTCGTGCGCGCGCTGAAGGCAGCCACCCTGCCGGAGGGTTAGATGGAAGACGAGCAGCCCACCCTGACCGAGCGAGCTCGGCAGCTGCTGGCAGCCGAGGACCTGGAGGCGCTGTGCTTCCTGCTCTCCGAGGAGCATCCGGTGGACATCGCCCAGATGCTGGAGCAGCTGGACTCAGAGCCGCGGGTGGCCGCCTTTGCCCTGCTGGATAACGAGCTGGCGGCCGAGGTGCTGGACGAGCTGCACACCGAAGTCAGGGACGACCTGCTCGACCGCCTCGATCCCCAGAAGACCAGCGACATCGTGGAAGAGATGCCCTCCGACGAGGCCGCCGACCTGCTGGGCGACCTGCCCCGGGAGGAAGCGGAGCAAATCCTGGAGCTGATGTCGGAGGAGGAAGCCGAGCAGGTGCAGGACCTGCTCGACTATCCCGGCAACTCCGCCGGCGGCCTGATGGCCACCGAGGTGCTGGCCCTGCCCGGCGACCTGACGGTGGATCAGGCGGTGGACCGCCTGCGCCAGGCCGCCGAGGCGGAGATGGTGTACTACATCTACGTGATCGGCCCTGACCAGCGCCTGGACGGCGTGGTCTCCCTGCGCGAGCTGCTGGTAGCCAGCCCCACCCAGACCCTGCGCGAGATCATGGAGCGCGACCTGGTCACCGTCACTCCTGACGTGGACCAGGAGGAGGTGGCCCGCCTGGTGGCCCGGTACGACCTGCTGGCGGTGCCCGTCGTGGACGAGCAACGGCGGCTGCTGGGGATCGTCACCGTGGACGACGTGGCAGACGTGATGGAGGAGGAGGCGGCCGAGGACATGTTTGGCGTCACCGGCTCCTCCCCGCCGGAGGCGGAGGCGGTGGCACAGCCGTTTGGAGAGCTGCTGGGGGCGCGGGCCCGCGCCCAGGTGGTGATGCTGGTGGGCGGGCTGCTGGCAGCGGGCCTGGTGCGCCTGATGGCCGGCGAGCTGAGCCTGCCCCTGGCCCTGGCCACCTTTGTGCCCCTGGTAGTGCTGGTGGGGGCGGGGGTGGCCCACCAGTCGGCAGCCTTGATCGTAAAGGAGTTTGCCGCCGAGAGCGCCGAGGCCAGCGACATCAACCGCAGCGTGGGCCGGGAGATCCGGGCGGGGGTGCTGCTGGCGGTTTCCTCGGGGCTGGTGGCCGGGCTGTTCTGCTGGCGGCTCTACGGCCCCGGCCTCTCCCTGGTGATGGGCACCGCGGTGGCCGGGAACGTGATGGCGGCGGTGGTGATCGGCACCCTGCTGCCCCTCGCCTTTGCCAAGTTCGGCGGCGACCCCTCGCAGGGGGCCAGCCCCCTGGTGAGCGCCATCGCCGACCTGGCGGCGCTGGCTATCTACCTGGCGCTGGGGGGCGCCCTCGCCCACCTGCTTGCATGAAGCTGCCCTTCGTGTCCGCCTGCGAAGCCGGTAGGGGAAAAGTGCTGCCAGGCAGAAGGTAGGCGGCGGCCCAGGTTGAAAATAGGGGCGCTGGCAGACCGGAGGGCTTCATGTTCTCAAGAACCGCCTTAGCCAAACTCATAGACAACAGCCTGCTGCGGCCCGACGCCACGGAAGAGGAGATCATCCGCTTCTGCGAGATCTCGAAGCAGTACCACTTTGCCTCTGCGGTCGTGCTGCCCTACTGGGTGCCGGTGGCCGCCAAGCTGCTCAAGGACTCCGATGTGAAGCTTACCACCACCGTCGGCTTCCCCCTGGGCTGCCTGCCCGTGGCCTGCAAGGTCTATGAGGCCCGCCAGGCCATCGGCATGGGGGCCGCCGAGCTGGACATGGTGATCAACCTGGCTGCCGCCCGCTCCGGCAACTTCGGCCTGGTGCGCCGGGAGATCGAGGAAGTGGTCACCGTGGCCAAGCTCGCCGGCCTCACCGAGGACGGCTCCGAGATCATCACCAAGGTGATCGCGGAAACCACCGTGCTCAGCCGGGAGGAGCAGGAAAAGGTCTGCCGCATCGCCGAGGAGGCCCGGGCCGAATTTGTGAAGACCTGTACCGGCTTCCTGGGCAACCGGGGAGCCACGGTGGAAGATGTGAAGTTCCTGCGCCAGGCCGTCGGCCGGGAGATGGGGGTGAAGGCCGCCGGCGGCATCCGCACCTACGAGCAGGCGTTGGCCATGATCAACGCGGGCGCCAACCGCATCGGCACCAGCTCCGGGGTGGCCATCGTGGAGGAATATGCCCGCGCCGAAAAGCCGATCCCCGAGCCCGCACTCAAGCAGCCTTAGCCCCCACCGCCATGTCTGAGGTCCGCCTTTACCGCACCAGCGGCCTGGTCCTGCGTCAGCGCGACCTGGCAGAGACCGATCGCATCATCACCCTCTTCACCCGCCATCACGGCAAGGTGTCCGCGGTGGCGCGGGGCGTGAAGCGGGCCAACAGCAAGCTGGCCGCCGGCACCCAGCTCTTCTGCTACGCCTCCTTCCAGGTGGCCAGGGGGCGCAGCCTGGACGTGATCACCCAGTGCCAGGTGCTCGATTCCTTCTACCACCTGCGCTCCGACCTGGAGCAGTTTGCCTATGCCAGCTACTTCTGCGAGCTGGTGGACGGGCTGACCGAAGAGCACTCGCCCAGCGAGCCCATCTTCCACCTCCTGCTGGAGGCGCTGGGGCAGCTGCCGCAGGCGCACCGGGCACTGCTGGCCCGGGTGCTGGAGCTGCGGCTGCTGGCGATGCTGGGCTATGCCCCCCGGTTGGCCAACTGCCTGGAGTGCGAGCGCCAGCCCGCTGCCAGTGAGACGGTGGGGTTGTCACCTGCCCTGGGCGGGTTGGTGTGCGCCGACTGCGCCCGGGGCATGGGCCGCACCTACCCCCTGCGGCCGGCCGCCCTGCGTGCCGCCCGCATTTGCCTGCAGGCCAGCACCGCCATCCTGCCCCGGGTGGAGATGGACGAGAAATCCGCCCGCCAGCTCGAGCGGGCTTGCCGGCGCCTGCTCGAGTACCAGCTTGACCGCCAGGTGCGTAGCGCCCGCTTCCTGGACACGTTTTCCCAGCGGGCGTAGCGGCGGCGGCCATCCGCGTCGGCTGATTGTCCGCAGCCGGCGGCCGCCCCCGGGGCAGGCCGGCCAAAATGGGGCGTGGAGAGAATGATGGCTGATCCCAGCAACCAGGAGGTGGCCCGCCTCCTCACCGAGATCGCCGACATGCTGGAGATCAAGGGCGAGTCGGTATTCAAGATCCGCGCCTACCGCAAAGCCGCGCAGACCATCGCCGGCCTGCCGGAGGCGCTCTCCGCGCTGCTGGAGCGGGGCGAGCTCACCACCGTCCCGGGCGTGGGCACCAGCATTGCCGCCAAGGTGGAGGAGCTGCTCCAAACCGGCCGCATCGCCTACCACGAGCAGCTCCTGGGCGAGTTCGCCCCCGGCCTGGTGACGCTGCTGCGCATCCCGGAGGTGGGGCCCAAGACGGCGCTGCTGCTTTACCAGGAGCTGGGGATCGCCGACATGGAGTCCCTGGAGCAGGCGGCGCGGGAGCAGAAGCTGCGAGGCATCAAGGGCCTGGGCGCCAAGACGGAGGAGAACATCCTGCGCGGCATCGAGCGAGTGCGCTCCCGCTCCGGGCGGCTGCCTCTGGCCATCGCCCATCCCCACGCGCTGCAGTTCGTGGAGGCGCTGCGAGCCAGCGCCCCGGTGGACCGTACGGAGCTGGCGGGCAGCCTGCGCCGCCTGCGGGATACGATCGGTGATATTGACATCCTGGTCACCAGCGAGCATCCGGCGGCGGTGATGGCCGCGGTGCCGGGGCTCTCTCTGGTGCGAGAGGTGGTGGCCTCCGGGCCCACCAAGACCAGCGTCATCACCAACCAGCAGGTAGAGGTGGACGTGCGGGTGGTGGAGCCGGGCAGCTTCGGCGCCGCCCTGCAGTACTTCACCGGCAGCAAGGAGCACAACGTCAAGCTCCGGGAAATGGCGGTGAAGCGGGGGCTGAAGCTGAGCGAGTACGGCGTCTTTGACGCCCACACCGGCGCCCGCCTGGGCGGGGCCACGGAAGAGCAGATGTACGCCGCCATGGGCATGCCCCTGATTCCGCCGGAGATCAGGGAGAACACAGGGGAGATCGAGCTGGCGGCGCAAGGCAAGGTGCCGCCGCTGGTGGCCCTGGACGACATCAAGGGCGACCTGCACGTGCACACCGATTGGAGTGACGGCCGGGGCAGCCTGGAGGCGATGGCCGACGCCGCCCGCCGCCAGGGCTACCGCTACCTGGCCATCTGCGACCACTCCATCTCCCGGGCCATCGCCAACGGCCTCAGCGTCCAGCGCCTGGCCGAGCAGGGCCAGGAGATCGCGCGCCTCAACCAGCGCTACGGCGACTTCCGCCTGCTCGCCGGGGTGGAGGTGGACATCAAGCGGGACGGGTCGCTCGACTACCCGGACCAGGTGCTGGCCGGGCTGGACCTGGTGGTGGCCTCCGTGCACAGCGCCTTCAACATTCCCGAGGCCGCCATGACCGAGCGCATCCTGACCGCCATGCAGCACCCCTGCGTGGACATCATCGGCCACCCCACCGGCCGCATCATCGGGCAGCGGGAGCCCTACGCGGTGGACATGGAGCGGCTGCTGGCCGAGGCCGCCCGCCTGGGGGTGGCGATGGAGATCAACGCCTTCCCCGACCGCCTGGACCTGAAGGATACCCATGCCCGCCGCGCCCAGGAGCTGGGGGTCACCCTGGCCATTGACACCGACGCCCACCACCCCGACCACCTGGGGCTCATGTACTACGGCGTGGGCACCGCCCGACGGGGCTGGGTGGCCCCCGGCAGCGTGATCAATGCCCTGCCGCTCCCGGAGTTGCTGGCTCGCCTGCACAGGAACCGCCATGGTCGCCCCGGTTGACCTCACCCCCCTCCCCCCGGAGTTCTACCTGCAGGATACCATCCAGGTGGCCCGCGCCCTGATCGGGCGCATCTTGGTGCGGGAAAGCCCGGAGGGGGTGGCAGGAGGCTTCATCGTGGAGGCGGAGGCCTACCTGCGCGATGACCCCGCCTGCCACGCCTTCCTGGCGGCCCGGGGCGACTGCCAGGGGCGCGTGCGCATAACCAAGCGCAACCGGGCCATGTTTGGCCCGCCCGGCACCTCCTACGTGTATTTCACCTACGGCAACCACTATCTGTTCAATGCCGTTTGCCAGCCGCCGGGGGTGCCGGAGGCGGTACTGGTGCGGGCGCTCGAGCCCTGGACCGGCAGCGAGCTGATGGCGCGGCGGCGCCAGCGGCCCTATCGCCAGCTCACCAACGGCCCCGGTCGCCTGGCCCAGGCGCTGGGCATCACCCTGGCAGACAACGGGGCACAGCTGTGGCGCTCGCACCTGCGCATCCTGGCCGGCCGGCCACTGCCGCCGCAGCTGATCCGCCAGGCCACCCGCATCGGCATCCGCCAGGCGGCCGACAAGCCGTGGCGCTACTACCAGGTGGATTCGCCCTGGGTTTCGGTGCGGCCGCGGGCAGGCTAAGCGGCGCGCTTTGTCACGATTGGCCGCCAACGGCGCATTGCGCGCACAGCCAGCCCCTCGCCGCCAACAGGAACACCCGCCACCTCCCGCCAAGCCTGCTGCAAATCCCAAGAAGGAGGGTGTTGGCGTGACCAAGCCCGAGCTGATTGACGAACTATCGGCCCGCACCGGGCTCAAGAAGAAGGAGGCTTCCCTGGCGGTCAACGCCGTGCTCGACAGCATCACCGACGCCCTGCGCCGGGGGGACAGCGTGCAGATTGTGGGCTTTGGCACTTTCGAGGTGCGCAGCCGGGAGGCGCGCACCGGCCGCAACCCCAGGACCGGGGAGCCCATCCAGATCCCGGCCAGCAAGGCGCCCGCCTTCCGCCCCGGCCGCCAGCTGCGGGCGGCCCTGGGCATGCCGGAAACGGGCGCATAAACGGCGCAGGTGGCCGGACCGGCCGCATGGAAGTGCAAACAGTGCAGCTTAGCTTCCGGTGATGGCATGAAGCGCAGACTCCTGACCCTGGCGCCCCTGCTGGCGGCCCTTTGCGTGCTCCCCGGGCTGAGACCACCGCCGGCATCCCCGCCGCCCGCCGCGCCCGCGCCGCCCCGCCCCTGTCGGCAGCCCGTGCGGCCGGTAATGGCACACCCGGTGGCCGCCACCCAGGGCGTGATCGAGGATGCCCTGCCCGTGGGAGGCATGGTGGTACCCCGGCACAACCTGAGCGCGCTGGTGATGGCCGAGCGCCCCGGTACCGTGGCCAAGCTGTGCGTGCGCACGGGTCAGCAGGTGGCCGCCGGCCAGGCCATCGCCCTGTTGGCTTACGACCCCCTGCCCGGCGAGCGGCCGGCCTCCCCGCCCCCGCCCGCGTCCGCCAGCCCGCCGCAGCAGGGCGAGCCCCAGTTCCACCTGCAGCCCGCCGGCCAGGGGGAAACCGCCCAGCCGCTGGCGCCGGCGGCTGCTCCGGCTCCTGCTCCCCCCGCCCTGGTGCCGCCTCCCGCCCTCTCCCCCCTGGTCTCTCCCATCGCCGGGGTGGTCACTCGGATCTGGCCGCGGGAGGGCCAGCGTGTGGACCCGGAGTTTCCCGTGGTGGCCGCGGTGATGGACACCCGGCAGGTGGAGCTGGTGGCGCAGGTGTCGGCGGAGGCGGCCGGCACGGAGGGGAAGCGGGTGGTGCTATCGCCAGCCGGCGGCGGGCGCCTGGTGCGAGGCCGGGTACAGCAAGTGAGCCGCGGTGAGGGCAGCCAGACGCTGATGACCGTGCTCATCCCCAACCCCGGCGGCCAGCTGAAGGCGGGGATGGTGCTCAGGGGCAAGGTATGGCTGGGACCCGACCGCCAGGCGGTGATGGTGCCCTGGCGCGCCGTGTGCCGGGACGGGGCCAGGCGCTGCCTGCTGGTGATAGCTGCCGACGGCCAGGTGCAGACCCGGCCCGTGGTGCTGGGCGGCAAGCACGGCTACCTGGTGGAGGTGATCTCCGGCGTGCAGCCGGGGGAACGGGTGCTGGTGGTCGGCAACTACCATCCCCGGCCGCGCTGAGGCCTCAGCGGATGCCGCCGGAGGGGAACAAGGCATGCCCGGTGACGCCGGTGCAAGCGTCCACCACCAGCCACAGCGCCACCCCCACAAACTCGCCAATAATCAGCCCCAGGAAGAAGGGCCGCACGGCGCGGTAGACGCGGAAGGTGGAATAGCGTTGAATCAGCGTGCTTGCCAGCCACCCCAGGAAGAAGGAGGCGGCGATCTGCTCCAGAGCGGGGCTGGAACCCATCAGGTAGCCCACGGGGCTGAGCCGCCACCACAGGAACGCCCGCTGCAGCCACACCAGGGTCAGCATCGCCGCCGCTCCCACTAGGGTCCAGGTGACATAGTACCAGTTAGTATTGAGCTGCGTCTGCCAGCGGTCCTTCAGGCGGTCATAGTTCCAGGCCGGGATGTGGCGGCCGCTCATGTCCCACAGGTTCAGTGCCCCGTGCCGGTAATACAGGGTGAGCCCCACCAGGTAGGAGACCACCACCGCCACGCTCACCCCCAGCAGCATTACCGCCACCAGCCGCAGCAGGGGCATGCGCTCGGCACTGCCGATCTTCAGGGCGTCGGTGAAGAAGGGCATGGCGATGGTGCGCCGGTCGTTGAGGAAAATGGCCTGCTGCAGGTAGATCACAAAGGAGTTGGACTTGCCCAGGGCGGTCATGCCCAGGGGATAGGCCAGCATATCGGCCGGTAAAAACTCGGCCGACCAGGCAGCAAAGAACACCCCCGCCTGCGCCACCAGCCGGGCGATGACAAAGGCGATCACCAGGTAAAGCACCAGGGCCAGCAGGGCAAAACCGGGGCTCATCCCCGCCGCCACGCACCATCCCCACATCAGCGCCAGCCCGGCTACCACGCCATAGACTCCCCAGCGCACCTCGCGCTGCTCCTGGGGTGTGTCGTCCTTGCTGGCCCGGCGCAGCAGAGCCCGGGCCAGGCGCCGCCGCAGCTCCCAGGCGGCCAGCAGCGCAGTCAGGCAAAAGGCACCCACCTGCTGGCCGCGGGCGCAGATCTGCATGCTCCAGATGTCGGTGGTGCCGGCGTTGCTGGCACCATAGCAGCCGAGCAGGTAGAGCTGCACCTTGCTCAGCACCCAAAATAGCCACACGCTCAGGCCCACCTCGCTGCTGAGCAGGAAACCCACGGCAATGGCCGAGGGGTAAAAGTGCAGGCCCGTACCCTCCAGGTTGGACAAGGGCAGGGTGGTGGTGCCTGCGATCAAGGGCACGTCGGTGATGTGGATGGCAGGCAGGGTGGGGAAGTAGCGCTGGGCCCCCAGGATGACGTGAAAGGCCAGAGCCGCCCCCAGCCCCACCCACAGGGGCCGGGCGCGCGCCCACTCCGGCCACCCCGCCTTCCCCTCGCCTGCCAGCTCCAGGGGCACCTGGGCCAGGGGGAAGTTCAGGTGCTCGTCCTGCACCCAACGCTTGCGCACTACTAGGGCGAGCGAGGCGCTGGTGGCTACGAAGAACAGGAAAAACAGGCCCCAGGCCAGCATGGGCACCAGCCACTGCCCCCAGGGCAGGTGTTGGCCTGCCGGCAGCCCCTGGAAGAGGAAACGAATCGCCTGCTCGTCCCGGGGGGCCAACCAGGGCTTGAGCTGGGGCAGCAGCAGCTGCCGCCACTGGTTCTCGGGCGTGGCAAAGTAGTAGCCGCCGGCAGGCACGGTGAGCACGTAGGCCAGGAAGGCACGAGCGGGCACGGCGGCGGACACCAGCATCATGGCGTAGATCAGCAGCAGCTCGCCCCGGGAGAGCCGCAGGTGGGTCCGCAGGTGGGCCAGCCCCCCGTTCACCAGCAGCAGCAGCGCCAGAAAGACCACCAGCGCCCCGGCCGGCAGGTGGTTGGCCGCCAGCTCGCTGCCTTGCATCACCAGGTAGGTGTAGGGGGTGGCGGCGCTCAGGAAGACGATGCAGGCCAGGCCCAGCAGCAGGGCGCGGGCGGTGAAGACCCGCTCCGGCGGCTGCGACCCCGCGGTGGCCGGTGCGGAGGGAGCGTTAGCAGCTCGTGATCCCACTTCCCGCCCCATGCGGCCTGACTCCAGGCGTGACTGCCCGCCCTTGAAGTGATGCCCGCCCGTGGCCCGGTGCCATTACCAGCCGGCAAGCTCCCGAAACACAGGCCAGGCTTGCTCGGGATAGAAGCGGTGGCCCTCCGGCCCCACCACCAGGCAGCAGTGCCCCGGCTGCCCGGCCGCCTGGTAGACCTGCTGGATGGTATGAAAGCTCGCCTCCACCCCGGGCAGGGGGAAAATGCCGTCATGCTGCCCCGCCACCACCACCAGGGGCCGGGGCGCGATCAGGCCGGCCAGGTCGCCCATCTCGAAGTAGCGCAGGGCTCCCGGCAGGTAGTTGTCCACGCAGTGGTCAATGCGCCCGATGGAATCCCGGTAGGTGCAGACAGCGCAGGAGGGCATGGCCGCCCCGATCCTGGGCTCCAGGCAGGCGGCGTAGTACGTGATGGTGCCCCCGCCCGAGTTGCCCATGCAGGCGACGCGGCTGCTGTCCACCTCCGGGAACTCGGCCAGGGTGTCAATGGCCCGGCACACGTCCCATACCCGCTCCCCGATCATAGTCCGCCCCAGCAGCAGGGCGGCCATGGCGGCATGGGTGCAGGTGTGCTTGATCTGGCGCACCCGCCCAGGCCGGGCATCCCGGCGCTCCCCAAAGCAGCGCTGCTCCAGCACCAGGGCAGCAAACCCCTCCTGCACCGCCTGCCGGGCGAAGTCGCGCCCCCCCTGGATGCTGGCCTCGTCCCCCTGGTAGCGGGGCCGCCCCAGGGAGATGTGCATGCCCGTGCTGTGCCCCTGCAGGCAGATCATCACCGGCGGCGGCCGCCTGGCTCTCTTGGGCACCAGCAGGTGGCAGGGCACGGCCGCCCCCACCTCCGCTCGGAAGACAAAACGCCGCTCCCAATAGCCATCCTGCTCCTGCCTCTCCTCCATGCGCAGGCGCAGCGGGAGGCGGCGAGGCATCAGCCCCACCAGCTCCCGCAGCTTCTCCCCCAGCGCGGTGCGCCAGGCAGCGCAGTCCACCCCCGGGGCATAGGCCAGGGCGGGGCGGGCGGCGTCCAACAGCCGCTGGTGGCAGCGGTGCGGCGAAAAGGCCTTCATCTGGGTCCACCTGTGGCAGGTGTTCTACCTATACGGCGCCCGGCCGCCCTCTCCTCCCCGGGTCGTATTTGTGGACGACGCCCCCAGCCGGTTAGGCCCCCTTTTGCGGGGCTTGTCATCCGGGGGCATTCGTGGTAAAATGCGCGTGACAGAAGCCCTGCCGTGCGCGTGATTGTCTTCTCGAGTTTTGAGCCAACACTCATAACTTGGGAGTAGAAACCAGGGCCCAGTGGCAGCCCGTACGCGGGAATCGCGAAGCCCTGGCGGAAGCCCCCACCTGGTGGCGTCGGGTTCAAAAACGCCAGAGACACACGGCACACGCGGGGTTTTTGTCTGCCCCGCCACACCAGCGCTCCAGGAGCAGCCATGCCTGACCAGCCCGGCCTCTCCGGCAACCTCTTTCCCCGGGCGCGGCCCTTTTGGCTCTCCCTTTACGCCGTTTACCTGCTCTGGTTCGGGCTGCTGGGCGCTGCCCTCGCCGTGGGCGCCCTTAACCACCACCTGTGGGGACTTGCCGTGATGCTGGCCAGCCCCGCCCTGCTGGCCCTGCTCGGAGGGGTGGGTTTGCTGCGCCTCAAGTATTGGGGGTTGGCCTGCGCGCTGCTCTTGATGCTGCTGCACATCACGGTGACAGTGCTCAACACCCTGGGCGGCGTACGCACCAGCCCGGTCCAGGCGCTCTTGCTGCCCCTGGTGACGGCCGTGGTGCTGCTGGCAGTGCGCCAGCAGCGGGACCTGCTGGATTAACGGATGAAGCGCTCCTTGCGCTCCTCCGAGCGCAGCTTGCGCACCTGCAGCCGGTTGCGCACCAGGCGGATGCCCTCCACCTTGCCCACCAGCTCTTCCGCCCGCTCCTTGACCTCGGCGCTCTCCACCATCCCGTTCAGGAAGGCCACGCCGCCCACCAGCCGCAGGCTGATCTCCGCCTCCCGCGTCAGGTCGTCCTCGGCCAGGGCCTGGCGCGCCTTTTTCACCTCTTCCTGCATCACTCGCTCCTTGCCCTGCCCTATTCGCCGCCAGCCCGCCTGCGCCTGCTGCTGCCGCATGTGGCGCCCTGCCGGTCTTCGTCTGGCGGCTGGACCCTCTGACGGAGTAGGGCTCCCCGCACCCTAACGGCACACAGCCCCCGCTAAGCCGCAGTGGAGCCTTGACACCTACCGCCGCTCACTACGCCAGGGATGCCGCTTCATTATCGGCTTAGCCCCAGATTCCTGAGCCGAGGTTGGTGATGACTTGCTCGGCCTCCCACGGCGTTAGCTCCCGCCGTTGCAGCGCTTTCAGTATCGTGCGCAGCGGCAAGTCAAGGTCGCAGTCGCTCTCCTTGGGCCAATCGGTAATACCGTTGTCAGCAAGCCACTCCCTGACTTCGTCCAGGACATAGTGGGCCGAGGGCGGTTGGCGATGAACTGGGCACCCTTTCTCCACCCATTGGGAAAGAGTCATCGGTGAGCAGTTTAGCCTCCGACAGATGTCACGCGCATCCATCTTCCCAGCCTCCTGAAAGCCCTGGCATCGGCGTCTCCCACACTCCGAAGCCGAGTTCCGACATGACCTGCTCGGCTTGCTGCGGACTGAGTCGCCCTTCGTAGACCGCCCGAAAGACGGTCCGGATCGGCCGCTCCACATCGTAGACGTTCTCTCGCCGCCAGTCACTGATCCCGTTCTGCGCCAGCCACTCCCGTACCCGAGCCACATCGAACCGCGCAAATGGCCAGCAGCGAACGATCGGGCATCCCTTGCCCACCCACTGGTGAAGTGCCAACGGGGAGCAGCGGAGGCTCTGGCAAAGCTCGCGGGCGTCCAGAATGGTGAGCTGCAGGCGGCTGACAGGCACTCCCCATATGTCCTTGCCCCGCCCTGTCGGCTTGCCAAAAGTGCCGCTCATCATGTCCACCTCGCTGAGTTCCCAGTCCAGCTCTTCGAGGCGGAAGCCGTACTGCCCAGCGTTCGCCTCACACTCTTTCCGCCGCTGCTCTTTGCTCGGCAGCCCGATCATCGCCACCGCTTCTCTGTCTGGATGAAAAGAAGCATTATCGTAAGCTGCCAGGTAAGTGCTGGCGACTCCCTTCTCCTTCGGGTCGCCATAGAGAGGTTTGACCTGTTCCGTCAAGACGGCCTGCGCTCGCTCCGCCGCACCTGTCACCTCGCCCCGCGCGAACAGCCGACGCGCCTCCGCCTTGAGCCGCTGAATCGTCCGCCGGGTGAAATCGTCGCCAGATTCACCCCCGGCCTTCTCTGCCTCAGGCATGGTGAGGGCCTCCTTGAGCTTGGCACGAGCACGACTCAGCCGGCTCTTCACCGTGCCTTCCTTCACACCGAGCATGCTGGCGGTTTCAGCACAGGTGTAACCAGACACGTAGGCCAGACTGACCACTTGCCACATCGGCGCTGGAAGCTCCGCCAGCAGGCCGGCGACGTCGAGGCGATGGAGGGTGCCTTCCTCACCAAACTCGATGCCGTTGGCTCGATCCAGATGCTCCGGAGCAATGGGCACCTCGCGACGCCTCCGACGGCGCATCAAGGCCAAGCGTTCGGTCATCCGTCGCAGCCAAGGTAGGAGGGCATCGGGATCACGCAAGTCATCCAGGTGGAAAAACGCCTGCACAAACGCCTCCTGAGCCACGTCCTCCGCCTCCTCCCGGCAGTTGAGCACCGTGTCGGCAAGCAGCACCAGGGCCGCACGGTGACGGCTCACGATGGCCTCGAAGGCCGCCACCTCCCCGCTTCGCATCCGCCGCACCAGTTGCCCGTCTGTCTCCATGCTCATGCCAGGATTTGGCAACGAATACACCCCATAGATGCATTTCGACGTCTGGACGGTTCCATCCGCCTTCAGGGCACTCACGTTCCTGTTGACCTCTACTGCTCTCGGCAGGTACTGGGCGCCCCCGCGCCGCATAGATAGCCGCCGGTAATCCCGTCGCCCCCGCCAAAGGAGTGAGCCATGATGCTGGAAGTGCTGCTGGCGGCACTCATGCTGCTGCTGCCCCTGGCCCTGGCCCAGGGCGCGCCCCCGCCCCCGCGGCCGGACTATGCGCGCCCCCTCTGGCAGAGCCTCAACGGGGAATGGGAGTTCGCCTTCGACCCGGAGAACGTGGGCGCCCGCCAGGGGTGGCAGCAGCCCGATGCTCCCGCCTATCCCCTGCGCATCAAGGTGCCCTTTCCCTGGGAGAGCCAGCTCAGTGGCGTGCACCGGCTCGATTACCAGGGCGTCGCCTGGTACCGCCGCCAGTTCCTGCTGCCGGCGGGCTGGCAGGGGCAGCGCATCTGGGTCTGCTTTGGCGCGGTGGATTGGCAGGCCGCGGTGTGGCTGAACGGCCAGCCAGTGGGGGAGCACGAGGGCGGCTACAGCGAGTTCCGGCTGGAAATCACCCGCCAGGTGCGCCCCGACGGGCCTAACACCCTGGTGGTGCGGGCCGAGGACCACACCGACGGCCATACCCCCATCGGTAAGCAGGTGTCCAGATGGTACACCAGCACCAGCGGCATCTGGCAGACCGTGTGGCTGGAGGCCACCGGCCCGGCCCTGCTCCGCCGCTGCTGCTTCACCCCCCTGGCCGATGGCGAGCACCGGCCCACGGGCGAGGTGCGCGTAGAGCTGGCGGTAGAGCGAGGGGAGGTGCAGGGCGAGCTGGAGGTGGTGGTGCGCTCACCCCAGCGCCGGTTTGCCGAGGCGCGGGCCCTGCTCCCTGCCGGCCGGGAGGATGCCTCCCTGGTGCTGCGGGTGCCCAATCCCCGCTTCTGGACCCCGGAGACCCCGGTGCTCTACCCCGCCCTGGTGGAGCTGCGCCCCCCCGGCGGCCAGGCGGCCGACACCGTCGAGACCTATTTCGGCCTGCGCACCGTGGCCTGGGGTACGGTGGGGGGCAGTGACCATTCTTACGTCCTGCTGAACGGCCGGCCGGTGTACCTGTGTGGGGCCCTGGACCAGTCCTTCAACCCGGAGGGCATCTACACCGGGCCTGACGACGACTTTCTGCGCCGGGATATCGAGCTGGCCAAGGCCGCCGGCCTGAACATGCTGCGCATCCACATCAAGGCCGAGGAGCCCCGCCGCCTCTACTGGGCCGACCGGCTGGGCCTGCTCATCCAGGCCGACATGCCTTGTGCCTACCAGATCTCCGAGCGCGCCCGGCAGACTTTTGAGCTTACCATGCGGGACACCATCGCCCGGGACTACAACCACCCCAGCATCTACTGCTGGACTATCTTCAACGAGGAATGGGGTATCGGCAAGCTGAAGTCGGCCCCCCGCGAGCACCGGGTGGACTGGGTGCAGCGCATGTGGCACCTCGCCCGCCAGCTCGACCGCACCCGCCTGGTGCAGGACAACACCGGGTGGTCGCACCTGGTCAGTGACCTCAACTCCTTCCACTACTACGACCGGGACGTGGACGGCTTCCGCCGCCGTTACCGGGAGATCAACGACACCCAGATCAAGTCCGGCTCGCCCTGGAACTACATCGCCGAGGGCCGCCAGCGGGGCGAGCCCTTCGTCAACAACGAGTTTGGCTCGGTGGGCGCCGGGTCAGGTGACAGCGACTGGTCGTGGGGCGTGCTGCAGCTGGTCAATGCCATGCGCGCCTGCCCGCGGCTGGTCGGCTACACCTACACCGAGCTCACGGACCTGGAGTGGGAGCATAACGGCATTTACAACTATGACCGCTCGCCCAAGGAGTTTGGCTATGACTTCTGGGCGCCGGGGATGGCCCTGCCGGACGTCTTCGCCCGCGATTTCCTGGTGCTGGACGTGCCGGCGGTCAAGCAGGCCCGGCCAGGCGAGCAGGTGCGAGTGCCCGCGCTCTTCAGCCACTACACCGGGAACCATTCCCGGGGGGTGACCCTGTGCTGGCAGGTGCGATGGCTGGACAGCCTGGGCCTGTGGCACCAGGAGCCGGTGCGTGCCCACCCCTGCGGCGCCACCCCGCCCTATCGCCTCACCCCGCTTACCGATATCAACTTCGCCCTACCCGATCAGCCCGGCCTGGTCACCCTGGCCGCCTGGCTGGAGGCCGGCGGGCACCGGCTGCATACCAACTACACGCAGTGGCGGGTGGGCACTGGGCAACCCCTGCCCCGGGCGCAGCTTTGGGATGCGCAGACCGTGCTGCTGCGCTTCCGCCCCGAGGACTGGGCCCACAGCGAGTTCGCCGACCCCGCCCAGCCGCCGCCAGGCAAGCACTACGGTCGGGGCCCCGGGCTGGTGGAATATCGGCTGCGGCTGCCCGCCGACCTGCCTCTGGCTGACCTGCAGGGGGTGGAGCTGGTGTGCGAGCTGGCCGCCAAGGCGGGCCGGGAGAAGGTGGACTGGCCCCAGCGGGTGCACCCCGACGACTACCCGCAAACCGACGGGAAGAAGTTCCCCTCCCAGGTGCAGGTGCTGCTCGGGGGCGAGCCGGTGGCGGCCTGGCACCTGCCAGATGACCCGGCGGACGCCCGGGGCGTGCTCTCCCACTGGGCGGGCCGGGAATACGGGTCCTATGGCTACCGCATGCAGGCCGGGGTGGGCGCCGGCAGCCCGCAGGGCGCCCGCCTGCTGCAGGCGCTGCGGGAGCAGGGGCGACTCAGCATCGTCTTCCAGGTACCCAGGGAGGCCAGCCACCCCGGCGGCTTCGCCCTGTACGGGGAAGAGATGGGCTGCTATCCCCTGGACCCCACGGTGATCCTGCGTTTTTCCCGGCGCCTGGAGTTGCCCGCAGGCTGGGCCTCGCAGGAGAGCGTGAGCGAGGGGCGCTGACCCTCTCGCTGCAGGCCTGCCCCGACCAGCAGGCGCCCCCTCTGCGATAAGCGAGCCCTGCCGCCCGCCCCACCGCAGCCGGTGGCGCTTGACGGCGGCCGGGCATCTTTGCTATCATACCTCCCGTTCTATCCCAGGAGGCTGGTATGTACGTGATCGTGGAAACCGGCGGCAAGCAATACCGGGTGGCGGAAAACACCATCCTGGACGTGGAGAAGATAGACCTCCCCACGGGCGAGGAGGTGGCCCTGGACCGGGTGCTGCTGGTGAGCGGAGAGGCCGGGGTCACCGTGGGCACCCCCGTGGTGGCGGGCGTCCGGGTGATCTGCAAGGTGCTGGGGCAGGATAAGACCCGCAAGCTGCTGGTCTTTCACTACAAGCCCAAGAAAAACCAGCGCCGCCGCTATGGCCACCGCCAGGCCTACAGCCGCCTGCGGGTGGAGCGCATCGAGATGGCAGCGGGCGCCAGCCCGTCGGGAGATTAGCAATGGCCCACAAAAAAGGTGTCGGCAGTTCCAGAAACGGCCGTGATAGCAATAGCAAGCGGCTCGGCGTGAAGACCTTCGGGGGGCAGGTGGTAAGCGCGGGCAGCATCATCGTCCGCCAGTGTGGCACCCGCCTGAAACCAGGGCGCAACGTGGGCATGGGCCGGGACTACACCCTCTTTGCCCTGACGCCCGGGCGCGTGGTCTTCACCTCCTCTGGCGACAGCCGCCGGGTGAGCATCGAGCCCCTTGCTTAGCGCGGCCGTGCCAGGCCAGTGAGCGAGCGCACGCTCTTTGCCGACAAGGCAAAGATCCAGGTCAAGGCCGGCAACGGCGGCAATGGAGCCGTCAGCTTCCGCCGGGAGAAGTTCGTCCCTCGCGGCGGGCCCGACGGCGGCAACGGCGCCCCCGGCGGTGACGTGCTGCTGGTGGCCGATCCCCATCTCTCCTCCCTGGTTGACTTCCTCTCCCACGTGCATTGGCTTGCCGGCAACGGCGGACACGGCGGCGGCGCCAACCGCACCGGCAAGAAGGGCGCCTCCCTGGTTATCCGGGTGCCGGTGGGCACCGTGGTCCGGGAGGCCGAGTCGGGCCAGGCGCTGGCCGACCTGGACGAGGCCCAGGCCAGCTTCCGGGCGGCCCGGGGCGGCAAGGGAGGCCGGGGCAACGCCGCCTTCGCCACTTCCGTCTCCCAGGCGCCGCGCTTTGCCGAGAAGGGCGACCCGGGCCAGGAACGGTGGCTGGTGCTGGAGCTGAAGCTGCTGGCAGACGTGGGCCTGATCGGCCCGCCCAACGCCGGCAAGTCCACCCTGCTGGCCGCCCTCACCGCTGCCCAGCCCAAGATCGCCGACTACCCCTTCACCACCCTCGACCCCAACCTGGGGGTCGCCCGCTGGGACGACCAGGCACCCTTCGTGATCGCCGATCTGCCCGGCCTGGTGGAGGGGGCGCACCTGGGCGCCGGCCGGGGCATCGAGTTCCTGCGCCACGTCGAGCGCACCCGCATGCTGGCCCACGTGCTGGACGCCGCCGGCGAGGACCCCCTGGCGGCTTTTGCTGTCGTGAACGAAGAGCTCGGCCGCTACCAGGAGCGCCTCAACCAGGTGCCGCAGCTGGTGGTGCTGAACAAGCTCGACCTGCCCCAGGCCCGGGAGCAGGAGCCTGCCCTGCGCCAGGCACTGGAGGGGCGGGGCTACCCCGCCTTCGCCGTTTCCGCCCTCACCCGGGCTGGCCTGGAGCCCCTGCTGGAGGCGCTCTCCGCCGGGGTGCAGCAGGAGCGGGCGGCCAGGCCCAAGGTAAGCACGGAAATCGCGCCCCCGCAGCGGGTGGAACCGCTGCGCGTGCAGAAAGTGGGGGAGGGCACCTACCGGGTGTTCGGGCGGGGGGTGGAGCGCTTGGTCGGCCGCACCGACCTCTCCAGCGACCAGGCGGTGGCCCGCCTGCAGCGCTCCTTTGAGCGCATGGGGGTGACCGGCCGCCTGCGCCAGCTCGGCGCCCAGGCTGGCGACAAGGTGCTGATCGGCCCCCACGAGTTCGACTACCTGGAGTAGCAAGGAGATGGCAATGACCCCGCAGGAAGAAGCTCTGGCCTGCGCCCAGCGTGCCCGCCAGGCCGCCCGCACTCTCGCTTACCTGGACACTGGCACCAAGAATGGGGCCCTGCTGGCCATGGCCGGGGCCCTGAAGGCCCGCCAGGCCGAGATCATGGCCGCCAATGCCGAGGACCTCGCCCAGGCCCGCCAGGCCGATTACAGGCAGGCCTTCATTGACCGCCTCCTGCTCGACGAGAAGCGCATCCTGGAGATGGCACAGGGGCTGCAGGAGGTGGCGGCCCTGCCTGACCCGGTGGGCACCGTGATCAGCGGCAGCCGCCGCCCCAACGGCCTGGAGCTGGCCAAGGTGCGGGTGCCCCTGGGGGTGATCGGCATCATCTACGAGTCCCGGCCCAACGTCACCGTGGATGCCGCCGGGCTGTGCCTGAAGGCGGGCAACGCGGTGGTGCTGCGAGGCGGCTCGGAGGCCATCCGCTCCAACGTCGCCATCGTGGAGGTGATCGCGGCCGCCGCCTACCAGGCCGGTGTGCCGCAAGGGGCAATCGAGCTTATCCACAGCACGGACCGGGCGGCGGTGATGGAGTTGATGCGACTGACGGATTACCTGGACTGCCTGATTCCCCGGGGTGGCGCCGGCCTGATTCGCAGCGTGCTGGAGAATGCCCAGGTGCCGGTAATTGAGACCGGGGTGGGCAACTGCCACGTGTATGTGGACGAGAGCGCCGACCTGGACATGGCGCTGGAGATCGTCTTCAATGCCAAGTGCCAGCGGCCGGGCATATGCAACGCCATGGAAACGCTGCTGGTGCACCAGGCGGTAGCCGAGCGCTTCCTGCCCCTGATGGCAGCTCGGCTGGTGCCCGCGGGAGTGGAGCTGCGAGGCGATGAGCGCACCCGCCAGCTCCTGCCTGACCTTGCCCCGGCCACCGAGGAGGACTGGGCCACCGAGTACCTGGCGCTGATCCTGGCGGTGGCGGTGGTGGACGACCTGTCGGCGGCAATGGACCACATCGCCCGCTATGGCACCCGCCACTCCGAGGCCATCGTTACCAGTGATTACGCCCACGCCCAGCGTTTCCTCGAGCAGGTGGACGCCGCCGCGGTCTATGTGAACGCCTCCACCCGCTTCACCGACGGCGGCCAGTTCGGCCTGGGAGCCGAGATCGGCATTTCTACGCAAAAGCTGCACGCCCGGGGGCCCATGGGCCTGGCAGAGCTCACCAGCTGCAAGTGGGTGGTGCGCGGGGAAGGGCAAGTGCGAGGTTGAAGCGAGTTGTCGGCAAAATCGGGGTGATGGGGGGTACTTTCGACCCCATTCATCTCGGTCACCTGGCGGCGGCCGAGGAGGCCCGCCAGCGCCTGGGGCTGGCACGGGTGCTGTTCGTGCCGGCCGGCCAGCCGCCGCACAAGAAAACCTACCAGGTGACTCCGGCCCAGCACCGCTGGGATATGACGGTGCTGGCCACCGCCGACAACCCGCTCTTCTTCCCTTCCCGCCTGGAGATTGACCGGCCGGGACCCAGCTACGCCGTTGATACCCTGAGCCAGCTCCACCAGGCCTACCCGCACCATGAGTGGTACTTCATCACCGGCGCCGACGCCTTGCTGGAGCTGGAGACCTGGAAAGAGCCCGAAAGGTTGGTAACCCTTTGCCGGATTGTGGCCGTTACCCGCCCGGGGTATGACCAGGGCCTGCTGGCGCGCCGGGTGCCGGCTGCCCTGCTGGAGCGAACGATCACCCTGGAAGTGCCCGGAGTTGCCGTCTCCTCAACCGAAATCCGCCATCGAGTAGCCCAGGGCCTCCCCATCAGGTACTTGACTACCGACGCCGTCACAGCGTATATTTACAAGTATGAACTCTACGGCTTTTCGGGCAGGCCGTCCGCTGCCTCTTGAGCGCAATCCGGCCTGTTTCGTGCGCCAGGCCGCCTGGGGGCAAGCAGGCGCAGGAGGGAGGTGACATTTATGCCCGTTACCTTGTATGTGGGGAATCTGCCCTGGAGCCTGACCGAGGATGAGCTGATGGAGGCGTTCGCCTCCTGTGCCCCCGTGGAGGCAGCTCGCATCATCACCGACCGGGAAACAGGCAGATCCCGGGGATTCGGCTTCGTGGAAGTAAACGAAGCCGATGCCGCTAAGGCCATTGAAGCCATGAACGGCTACGAGCTCAAGGGCCGCAAGTTGATCGTCAACGAAGCTCGCCCTCGTCCGAATCGGTTCTGATGGCGGCGCTCCCCATGTGATGGCAGAGGCCATCAGGGCACCCTTTGAGGGAAGCATTTGGTCACACGACCTCGCGAATGGGCAGTAACTGGGTATCATAGAGTCGGACATCCTGAAATAGCGTGGTGCGAGGTTTGTCGGAGAGGACCGTTGGTTGTGCTGGTATCGGCTCCCATCGCCAATCGCCAAGTGACCGAGCCGGTTATCCTATGCCCTTCCCTCATCTCTTGCCTCATATCCGTCCTCCCTACCCGGAGCCGAGCCGTCAGCGGCCCTTGAGGCCTAACCAGACCAAATCAGCGGGTCGGCCTCCCCGGCCCGCCTCTTTTTTGTCCCCCGCGAGAGGTCAGCCAAATGCCGCCTGCCCCTGATCAGCGCCCTCGCCGCCGCTGGCCCTACTACCTCCTGGCCTGCTGCCTGCTCGCCGCCGGCCTCTTCGCCTACCTGGGCTACCGGGGCCTGCAGCCCTCCCGCAACCTGCGCGCCATCTTCCAGCCCCCCTTTGACGGCCGCCAGCAGGCCAACATCTTGGTGCTGGGCGAAGACAGCGCCGACCAGGTGCACCGCTCCGATACCCTCCTGGTGGCCGCCGTGGACCTGGAAGGCAAGCGCCTGGCCGCCTTCTCCGTGCCCCGGGACTTCCGCGTGCGCATCCCCGGCCACGGCCTGCAGAAGATCAATGCCGCCTACAGCCTGGGCGGGGTGGAGCTCACCCGGGACACCCTGCAAACCGCCCTCGAGTTGCCCATTCACTACTATGTGCTGGTTAATGTCGCCGCCCTGCGGCAGTTGGTGGACGCCATGGGCGGGGTGATGATCAACGTGGACAAGCGCATGTACTATCGGGATCGCTCTCAGCACCTGCTGATCAACCTGCGGCCCGGCCTGCAGCGCCTCAGCGGCGCCCAGGCGGAGGGGTTCGTGCGCTACCGGCATGACGCCCTGGGTGACCTGAAGCGCATCCAGCGCCAGCAGTTGTTCCTGAAGGCGGTGCTGGAGCAGGTTTTTACCCCGGGTAAAGTACGGCGCCTGCCTGCCGTGCTTAACGCCTTCCTCAAGGTGGTGCAGACCGACCTTACCCTGCGCGACCTGGAGGCCATCAAGCAGCTGGCCAGCGAGGTGCGCACCCAGGAGATCACCACCGCCACCCTTCCCGGCACGCCCACCACCGTGGCCGGCATCAGCTACCTGGAGCCCGACTGGGCCGGCTGCCGGGAGACCGTGGAGCAGGTGCTGCACGGCGCCAAGGCGGTGGTGGCGGTGCTGAACGGCACGGACCAGGAGGGCCTGGCCGCCCGGGTGGCCGAGTACCTGGCCAAGGAGGGCTATCGCATCAACGTGGTGGCCAACGCCGGCCAGCGCGCCGAGCAGACGCAGCTGCTGGCCTACCGCAAGCCGGATTCCGCATACGAGATCCGGGCACTGCTGGGCTACGGCGAGGTGGTAGCATCAACGGCGCCCAGCGAGGGCGGCGCCGATATCGCCCTGGTGCTGGGCGCCGATGCCAGGCTTCCCGAGCAAGGAGAATAGGTTGGATTCGCGAGAAAAGGCGCTCGCCCTGGCGTCTATTCTCATGGACAAGCGAGCGCTGCAGCCGGTGCTGCTGGACCTGCGGCAGCTCACCCTGGTCACGGACTATTTCCTGGTGGCCAGCGGCACCAGCGCGGTGCACCTGCAGGCCCTGGCCGACGCCGTGCTGGAGCAGATGCGAGAGCGCAAGCTGCGCCCGGTGGGGACGGAAGGCCGGCCGGCCAGCGGCTGGATCCTGATCGACTTCGGCGAGGTGGTGATCCACCTGTTTGGCGACGAGCAGCGGCAGTTCTACAACCTGGAACGCCTGTGGCGGGACGCCCCCCGCACGGACCTGGAGCCCCAGCAGGCGATCGCCTCGGGAGGCCAGTCTTGACTGCGCCCAGTCCTGACGCCAAGCAGCTGCTTACCCTGGCCAACCTGGCCCGGGTGCGAGGAAACTGGGTAGAGGCCGAGCGCAACTGCCAGCAGGCGGTGCAGCTCGCCCCCGACAACGCCGAAGCCTGGGAGCTGCTGGGCGACGCCTGCTATGCGCAGCGCAAGGGGGCGCAGGCCATCAACTACTTCCGCCGGGCCCACCAGCTCAACCCGGAGCGGGGCCTGTTGGAGGAGAAAATCGGCAAGGCCAGCCTGCTTATCGCCCGCCAGGAGATGCTGATCAACGCCCCCGAGCTCTACCTGGCCGGCCGCCTCCGTACCCGCAGCCCCTCCTTCGCGGGCGCGTTCTCCTGCCTATGCCCGGGCCTGGGCCAGCTGTATAATGGGCAGTGGCAGAAAGGGTTCATCTTGATCACCTGCTACCTGGGGGCGGTGCTGCTCCTGGTGCGGGTCAGCCTCCAGGCACTGTCGGCCCTGGTGGCCGCCGGGCAGCGCTTCCCGGACATGATGCGGCTGCTGGGCGGGCTGCTCTCCGGCTGGCCCCTGTTTTTCGGGCTGGTGGCGGTGGTCATCTGGGGATACAGCATCGTGGATGCCGCCTACGCGGCGAGCAAGGGGGAGGAAGTGTGGAAGGATGAGTTTGCGGCCTGAACATTCTGCCCTGGGCAATACCACCTACACCGTGCTCCTGGTATTCCTGCTCCTGGCGGGTTCCCTGGGGGTGGGGTTCCGTGTCGGCAGCAACGTCCTGGGCGGCCAGTACCTGCGCCGCACCGCCGCTCCCTTGCGCCAGTTCCCGTCCCTGCCTACCCCGCCCGCCGCCACCGGCCTGGATGCTCAGTTGTCGGCCCTGGATGACGAAGGCCCACTCGCCTCCCCCCATCGCCCGGTGCGGGATGTCTTCGCTCCCCGGACCCAGCCGGGCCAGCATGTGGAGCGGGCGGTCTCGCCTCCGCCCACCCGCCCCAAGTCCGGCCGCTACACGGTGCAGATGGGCGTGTTCGTCAAACCCGAGAACTCCCAGGCACTGCTCGACGACCTGCGCAACCGGGGCTATGCCGGCCGGGTGGCTATCGTGGAGGAGGAAGGCGAGCGCACCCACCGCGTGCAGATGGGCAGTTTCTCCAGCCAGCAGGAAGCCGAGCGTGCCGCCCGGGAATTGCAGGAGCAGGGCTACCGGGTGCGGGTGACCCCTGAGTAGCCAGGGCGTAGTACTCGCCGCCCCGCTAACCTTGACAGCCCATGGTGCGAATGCTATCCTGGCCTTGATGGCAGGTGGCTCTATGGAGTGCACCCCCGGCGAACAAGACACCCTGGCTGCGGTGATCGCGGAGCACATCGCCACCGGTGAGGCGGCGGGGTCGGAAGCCGTCGCCGCCCGCTTGCGCAGCGTTTCCCCGGCCACCGTGCGCAACCGCATGGCCTCCCTGGAGGCCAAGGGCCTGCTGCGGCATCCCCACACCTCGGCCGGCCGCATCCCCACCGACGCCGGCTACCGCTACTACGTGGACCGGCTGCTGCCGCGGCTGGAACCCGACCCGGAAACGGCGCGCACCATCGCCGCCGCCATGCAGCACCAGCAGGATATCGAGCCGGCCCTGCAGCTTACCTGCCGCCTGCTCGCCCGGCTCACCCGCCAGGCCTCGCTGGCCTCGGCTCCCGACTGGGAGGAGGAGCGCCTGCACTACGCGGAGGTCACCGCCTTCAGCCGCCACCAGGTGCTGCTGGTGGTGGTGGGCACCTCGGGGCGCATCAGCCACCGCCTGGTCACCATGACCCAGATGCCGGAGCGCAGCCACCTGCGTATCTTTACCCACCGCTTGAACGAGCAGTGCCGCGGCAGCAAGCTGTCGGCCATCAGTGCCGAGGCGTTGCTGCACCTGGCGCGGGGGCTCTATGCTGACGCTGCCTTTTGCCGGCAGGCTGCCGATTTTCTGCATGCCTCGCGGCAGGACAGTCGGCCCTTCCTGTTCGAAGGCGCCAGCAACATGCTGGACTACCGGGAGTTTCGCGATGCCGAGCGCCTGCAGGCCCTGATGCTGCTCTTCGAGCAGCCCGATCCCCTGAGTGGCCTGCTCAGCCAGGCTACTCCCAGCCGCACCACCACCATTATCGGCAATGAGGCCGGTCACCCCGCTCTGGCCGACTGCGCTCTGGTGGCCAGGGCCTACCTGACCGCCGACGGTACCACCGGCACGGTGGCCATCCTGGGGCCCAAGCGTATGCGCTATGATCTGGCGGTGGCCCACCTGAACCTGGTGGTGGATATGCTGAGCCGTACTTTCTGGTCGGCAACCATCGCCTGAACCCGATGCCCCACACCGGGCGGAGCGCAAGGCGGCCACCGCCCGGCCTTTTTTTGTCTGCCAAGGGGAGGTGCACGTGAACAGCCAGGTCAAACAGGTGACCCCGTCCGAGGTGGACGAGCGCATCAATGCCCTGCTCACCAACAGCAACGCCATCGCCGCCATCGCCAGCGCGGTGGAGGGCACCATCGGCCCCAAAGGCTTGAACGCCATGCTGGTGGACCGGCTGGGCGATGTCACCATCACCAATGATGGCAGCACCATCCTGGACAAGGTGGATGTCACCCACCCGGCAGCGCGCATGCTGATCAACGCCGCCAAGGCGCAGGAAACCCAGGTGGGCGACGGCACCACCACCGCCACCCTGCTCGCCGCCGCCCTGGTGAAGGCCGGGGTGGCGCACGCCGCCCGGGGCGTGCCCGTGGCGCGGCTGATCGAGGGCATTCAGGCCGGGGTGCAGGTCGCCCTGCGCGCCCTGCAGGCGCAGGCCCTCCCCATCCCCTCTCTTTCCGACCCCCTGCTGCGCCGCGCCAGCCTGATCGCGGGGCGGGAAGAGCAGGAGCTCTCGGCGCTGGCCCTGCGCGCCGCCTCCCTGGTGGGCATGGCCAAGTGTCGCGAGCACGGTTTTCGCCTGGCAGAGCTGGTGGTGGCCCGGGAGGGGGCGGCCAGCGAGGTTTTCAACGGCCTGATCGTGGATAAGGAACGCATGAACCGCCAGATGCCGGCCGAGGTGCGGAGCGCCCGCATCCTGCTGGTGGACGACGCCCTGGAGCCCGAGGAGCTGGAAGACGACGCCCTGGGCACGGAGGCAGGTTTCGCCAAGTACCTGGAGTATAAGGAGCAGTTCCGCCAAAGCCTGGACCGCATCATCGCCCTGGGGGTGAACGTGGTTTTTGCAGAGCGGGCGGTGGGTGACGTGGCAGAGGAGGCGCTCACCGAGGCGGGAGTGATGGTGCTGCGCCGGGTCTCGCCTCGCGACCTGGCGCGCCTGGCCGAGCACACGGGGGCGCGGCCGATGAAGCGAGCGGGGCTGGCGCGAGAGCCGGAGCGGCTGGCCGCCTGCCTGGGCCGAGCGCGGCGGGTATACCAGGACGAGAAGCTGGAGCACGTGCGGGTGCTGGGGGGCGGCGGGCGGCGCACCGCCACCATCCTGGTGGGAGCGGCCACCGCCGAGGTGCGGGAGGAGCGCAAGCGCATCGCCCACGACGCCGCCTCTGCCGTGCAGCAGGCGATCATGGGGGGAGTGGTGGCGGGAGGTGGCGCCGCCGAGCTGGGGGCCTGGCAGCAGGTAGAGAAACTTCGGCACGGCATGAAAGGGATGGCGGCATTTGGGGTAGACTGTGTGCTGGAGGCCCTGAAGCGCCCCATCGGCCAGATTGTGGCCAATGCTGGCTTCAACCCCCTGGAAAAGGTGGAGCAGGTGTTGGCCGCCGACCACCTGCCCCCCGACCGGCGGGGGCTGGACTGCGACACCGGGGAAGTGGCCGATATGGTGGCCCTGGGGGTGGTGGATCCTGCCACCGTAAAGATACAGGCACTGAAAACCGCGGCGGAAGTGGCACAGGCCATCCTCCGCATCAATATTATCATCCGCAAAAAGGACGAGTCCGCCGCCGCCGGCAGGGAGGCCAGTCCCCCTGCCTCCGGCGCGGCCGGCTAAGCTTCGGAGGGAGTGGATGCGCAAAGAGCCGAGGATCCGGAACCAGGAATCGCAAGCCCCGGAAACCACCGATACCGGGCAGCCAGAAGTCGAGCCCGAGGCGGGCACCCGGCTGCCGGTGGAAACGGAGGCCGGCGCCGTGGCACGGCTGGAGGCGGAGACCAGTCGCCTGCAGGATGAGCTCTCGGAGCTCAATGACCGCTACCTGCGGGCGCTGGCCGACCTGGACAATATCCGGCGCCGCTTCCGCCAGGACAAGGAAGAGGCCATCCGCTACGGCGTGGGCTCTCTGCTGCTGGACATGCTGCCGGTGCTCGACAACCTGGGGCGGGCCCTGGAGGCGGCCCGGGAGACCCAGGATGTGGCCAGCCTGATGCAGGGCGTGGAGATCACTCACGCCCAGTTCGAGCAGGCCCTCGCCAAGCGGGGGGTGGTGCCCATACCTGCCCTGGGACTGCCCTTTGACCCGCAGCTGCACGAGGCGGTGGCCCGGGTGCCCACCAACAAGCACCCCGAGGCTACCGTGCTCTCCGAAATCGAAACGGGCTTCATGATGGAGGGCAAGGTGCTGCGGCCCAGCAAGGTGGCCGTGAGCGTGGCTCCCCAGGAAGAGCAGACCGGGCAGTAATGGGCAAGATTATCGGAATTGACCTGGGCACCACCAACTCGGTAGTCGCCGTCATGCAGGGCGGCGAGCCGGTGATCATCCCCACCTCCGAGGGCGGCCGCCTTTGCCCCTCCGTGGTCGCCTTCACCCGGGGAGGCGAGCGCCTGGTGGGCCAGCTCGCCAAGCGCCAGGCCATTACCAACCCCGACCGCACCGTGCTCTCCATCAAGCGGCGCATGGGCTCGGACTTCAAGTTCGACTTGGACGGCCGCGCCTATTCGCCCCCCGAGATCTCGGCCATGATCCTGCAAAAGCTGCGCGCCGACGCCGAGAGCTACCTGGGCGAGCCGGTAACCCAGGCCGTGATCACCGTGCCTGCCTACTTCTCCGATAGCCAGCGCCAGGCCACCAAAGATGCCGGCCGTATCGCCGGCCTGGAAGTGGTGCGCATCATCAACGAGCCCACCGCCGCCGCCCTGGCCTACGGCCTGGACAAGGATGCCATTCATACCATCCTGGTGTGGGACCTGGGCGGGGGCACCTTCGACGTCTCCATCCTGGAGCTGGGAGAGGGCGTGTTCGAGGTAAAGGCCACCTGCGGCGACACCTGGCTGGGCGGCGATGATTGGGACGAGCGGCTGATGCACTGCCTGGCAGAGCAGTTCCGGGAGGCCGAGGGTATTGACCTGCTGGCCGACCGCACGGCCGCCCAGCGGCTCAAGGAAGCGGCGGAAAAGGCCAAGATGGAGCTCTCCACCATGGTCGCCACCAATGTCAACCTGCCCTTCATCACCGCCACCACCGATGGCCCCAAGCACCTGGAGCAGGCCCTCACCCGGGCCAAGCTGGAGGAGTTGACTGCCCCGCTGCTGGAGCGCATGGTCGGCCCCACCAAGCAGGCCCTGGCCGACGCCCGCCTGCAGCCCAAGCAGCTCGACCTGGTAATCCTGGTGGGCGGTGCCACCCGCATGCCGGCAGTGCAGGAGCTGGTGCGCCGCACCTTCGGCCAGGAGCCGCACAAGGGCATCAACCCCGACGAGGTGGTGGCCCTGGGGGCCGCCATCCAGGGCGGGGTGCTGGCGGGCGAGGTGAAGGACATCGTGCTGCTGGACGTGACCCCGCTCTCCCTGGGCGTAGAGACCCTGGGCGGGGTCTTCACCCGGCTCATCGAGCGCAATACCACCATCCCTACCAGCAAGACCCAGGTGTTCACCACCGCCAACGACGGGCAGGGCGCGGTGGACGTGCACGTGCTGCAAGGCGAGCGGGAGATGGCCGCCGACAACAAGTCCCTGGGCCGTTTCCAGCTTACCGGCATCGCCCCCGCCCCCCGAGGCACCCCCCGCATCGAGGTCGGCTTTGAGATTGACGTGAACGGCATCGCCCACGTCTCCGCCCGGGATCTGCAGACCGGCGCCGAGCGCAAGATCACCGTCACGCCCTCCTCCGGCCTGGGCGAGCAGGAGGTGGAGCGCATGGTGGAGGAGGCGCGGCAACACGCCTCCCAGGACTACCAGCGCCGGGAGGCCGCCCAGGCCCACAACCACACCGACCAGCTGGCCCACCAGGCCCAGCACTTGCTCCAGGAGCAGGGTGAGCGCCTACCCGGCGAGTTGGCGGAGGCCCTGGAGAGCGCGGTGGCGGAGGCGCGCCGGCTGCTGGCCGCCAGCGACACCACGGTGAGCCAGGTGATGACCGCCGGCAATGCCCTGGAGCAGCTCATGGGCCGGGTGGCACAGGCGCTCTACCACCCCAGTGTTCCCTCCGAGCCGCCCGTTGACTACACCACCGCCGCCATGGAGACGGAGGACCTCCCCCAAGAACCCGAAGAGTAGCTCCCTGCACTCTCCCTCCGCTCGCCCAGGGCTTGACAGCGCAAAATCGCCCCCCCTATAATAACGCTGCTATGCCGGCTGGGACTCCCCGCCGGCCTCTTCTGCCTGTTGGGGGCTAACTCGCGGCGAAAGGGGAAGGCTTATGCCCAAGTCTGAAAGCGCCAGCTTTGCCAAGATCAAGGTGATCGGCGTGGGGGGAGCTGGCTGTAACGCCGTTGATCGCATGATTTCTACCGGGTTGACCGGGGTGGAGTTCCTGGCCACCAATACCGACCTGCAGGCGCTCAGCATGAGCAACGCCGAGCGCAAGATCCAGCTGGGCGCCGATGTCACCCGCGGCCTGGGCTCCGGGGGCGACCCCACCGTCGGCCTCAAGTCCGCCGAGGAAAGCCGCCAGGATCTCAAAAACTCCCTGGAAGGCGCCGACATGGTGTTCATCACCAGCGGCATGGGCGGCGGTACCGGCACCGGGGCCAGCCCCGTGGTGGCCGAGGTGGCCGGGGAGCTGGGCGCCCTCACCGTGGCCGTGGTTACCAAGCCGTTTACCTTTGAGGGCGGCCGGCGCACCGCCGTCGCCGAGGACGGCATCACCGGCCTCAAGACCAAGGTGGACACCCTGATCACCATTCCCAACGATCGCCTGCTGGGTGTTGTGGACAAGAAGGCCACCCTGCTGGAGGCCTTCTGCCTGGCGGACGAGGTGCTGCGCCAGGGGGTGCAGGGCATCTCCGACCTGATCACTATCCCCGGCCGCATCAACCTCGACTTCGCCGACGTGAAAACAGTAATGAAAGACGCGGGCACCGCCATCATGGGCATCGGCCAGGGCAAGGGAGAGCGGCGGGCCGCCGAGGCGGCCGAGGCCGCCATCAGCAGCCCCCTGCTGGAGACCTCCATCGAGGGCGCCAAGCGCATCCTGTTCAACATTACCGGCGGGCCGGACCTGGCCCTGGCGGAGGTGGAAGAGGCGGCCCAGATTGTCTCTGGCGCCTCCACCGGCAAGGACACCAACGTGCTCTTCGGGGTGGTGGTGGACGATAACCTGAAGGACGAGGTGCGCATCACCGTGGTGGCCACCGGCTTCGACGGCGCCGCTACCCGGCCCCCCCGTATTGCGGCCGAGGCCGAGCTGCCGGCGGTGCCCCAGGACGAAGCTGAGCTGGAGATCCCTCCCTTCCTGCGCAAGCAGCGGTGAGCAGGGCTGGGGCAGGGGATTGCGGGGCCAGGCGAGCTTCGCCTGGCCCTTGTTTCGTGACGTGAGGAGCGGCCATGAAACTGACCGTGATCGGCGCCGGCAGCACCTATAACCCCGAGCTGGTGGAGGGGGTGCTGGACCGCCGCCAGGAGCTGCCCATCACGCGGCTGGACCTCATGGACATTGACCGGGAGCGGCTGGAGGTAGTGGGCGGCCTGGCCCGGCGCATGGTAGCCGCCCGCGCCCCCGACCTGGAGGTGCGCTTCCTCACCGACCGGGAGCAGGCCATCGCCGGGGCCGACTTCGTGCTTACCCAGATCCGGGTGGGGGGCAGCGCCGCCCGCATCCTGGACGAGAAGATCCCGCTCTCCCTGGGCGTCATCGGCCAGGAGACCACCGGCCCCGGCGGCTTCGCCAAGGCGCTGCGCACCATCCCGGTGATGCTCTCCATCGCCCGCGACATCGAGCGCCTGGCCCCCCGGGCCTGGCTCATCAACTTCACTAACCCCTCCGGCATTATCACCCAGGCGGTCGCCACCCACAGCCGGGTGCGGGTGCTGGGGCTGTGTAATGTGCCCATCAACCTGCGCTATGACCTGGCCCGGCTGCTCGAGACCGATGCCTCCCGGGTCACGCTCGACTACTTCGGGCTCAACCACCTCAGCTTCGTGCGCCGGGTGTTCGTAGACGGCCAGGACGTCACCGAGCGCGTGTTCGCCGCCATCGCCCAGGGCAAGGACGACGAGGAGCGGGAAACCTGCCAGGCGCTGGGGCTGATCCCTAACGGCTACCTGCACTACTACTACTACCGCGACCGGGTGCTCGAGAAGCTGCGATCAGCGCCCCGTACCCGGGGGGAAGAGGTGGTGGTGGTGGAGCAGGAGCTGCTGCAGCAGTACCGTGACCCCAGCCTGCAGCAAAAACCAGCGGCCCTGGAACGGCGGGGGGGCGCCCGCTACTCGGAGGCGGCCGTCTCCCTGGTGGCGGCACTGCACCGGGACAAGCAGGAAGAGCACGTGGTCAACACCCGCAACGGTAGCGCCTGCCCCGACCTGGCTCCCGAGGCGGTGATGGAGCTGAGTTGCCTGGTGGGCGCACAGGGGGCGGCACCCCGCCCGGTGGGGCCCCTGCCCCTGGCGGTGCGGGGGCTGGTGCAGGCAGTTAAGGCCTACGAAGAGTTGACCATCAAGGCCGGCGCCGAGGGCGACCGCACTGCCGCCTTGCAGGCCCTGCTCGCCCATCCCCTGGTGCCCTCGCTGCCGGTGGCCAGGCAGTTGCTGGACGAGCTGCTGGCTGCCCACCGGGAATACCTTCCCCAGTTTGGAGCATGACCTTGACGATCTCCGCGGCAGGCAAGTTCGTGATCGGCGTGGATGCCGGCAACAGCAAGACGCACGCCGTGGTTTCCACCCCGGAGGGGCGCCTGGTAGGTTTTGCCGGCACTGGCCCCGGCAACTACGAGGCGGTGGGCATGGAGCAGGCGATGGCCAATATCGCTGAGGCCTGCCAGGGGGCCATGGCCATGGCCAGGCTCAAGCCGCCGGCGGCCGCCGCCTGCTTTGGCCTGGCGGGCGCCGACTTTCCCGAGGATTACCCCATGCTGGAGGCCGAGGTGAGCAAGCTCGCGCTCGCCTCCCAGGTGCAGGTGGTGAACGACACCCTCCCCGGCTTGCGTGCCGGCAGCCGCCAGCCCTACGGGGTAGTGGTGGTGATGGGCGCCGGGGCCAATGCCGCCGGCCGCAGCCCCTCGGGGCACCACGAGCGCCTGCTGGGAGAGGGTTACCGCTTCGGCGATTGGGGTGGGGGAGGCATGATCTCGGAGGCGATGCTGCACCACGTTTTCCGCGCCTATGACGGCCGGGGGCCCGGCACCATGCTTACCGACCTGGTGCTGCAGGCCCTGGACGCTCCCGACATGGAGGAGTTGGCCCGCCGCCTCTACCGGGGACAGCTCCCGCGTGATGCCCTGCTCGCCCTGCCGCCCCTGGTGTTCGACGCCGCCTACGAGGGGGACCAGGTGGCGATCCGCCTGGTACGCCAGATCGCCGAAGAGGCGGCCCTGGCCGCCATCGCCCTCATCCGCCGCCTGGGCCTGGAACGGGAGCCGGTGCCGGTGGTGCTGGCAGGGAGCGTGTTCAAGGGCAAGGGGCCGCTGCTGCTGGACCTGGTGCGGGCGCGGGTGCACGAGGTGGCGCCCCGGGCCTGCATTTCCCGGCCCAAGTTCGAGCCGGTGGTGGGGGCGGCCATCATGGCCCTGGAGATGCTGGGGCTGGGCATGGAGGACGACCGCTGGCACCAGATCGAGCACTCCGCCTCCCAGCTTTCCCTGTCCCTGGCCTACGAGCAGGCGCGCCACAAGTGCGATTGACAGCCCGCTGGCCCCGGGTTATAATTCCCCTGCGGGCATGTCGCAGTCTGTTGGTAGAAAGCCCTGAGCAGCGTGAAGTCGCAACTGGAAGACCGGATTCGAGAACGCCAGGCTCGGGTCGCCGTCATCGGCTTGGGCTATGTCGGTTTGCCCCTGGCGGTAGCACTGGGCCAGGCCGGCTTCACCGTTTTCGGCTACGACTGCAACCAGGCCAAGGTGGCCCTGCTCGCGGGCGGAGACAGCCCGGTGGGCGATGTGGCTGCCGCCCACGTGGCCGAGCTGGTCTCCAACGGCCGCCTCCTCCCCACTGCCGACCCCGAGGTGCTGGGCCAGGCTGAGGTGGTGATCATCTGCGTCCCCACTCCCCTTACCAAGCGCAAGCAGCCGGACCTGGGCCACATGCTGACGGCAGTGCGCGAGATCGTGGTCCGCCTCCGCCCTGGCATGCTGGTGATCCTGGAGAGCACCACCTATCCCGGCACCACCGACGAGGTGCTGCGGCCCCTGCTCGAGGAGGGCGGCTTGCGGGCCGGAGAAGACTTTTTTCTGGCCTTCTCGCCCGAGCGCATTGACCCCGCCAATACCAAGTTCATCTTCAGCAACACCCCCCGGGTGGTGGGAGGCATCAACGAGATCTCGGGCCGCCTGGCCGCCGCGCTCTATGAGCAGGTGACTCCCCAGGTGCACCTGGTGAGCAACCCGGCCGTGGCCGAGATGGCCAAGCTGCTGGAAAACACCTTCCGCCATGTCAACATCGCCCTGGTAAACGAAATGGCGATCCTGTGCCGGGCCATGGGCATTGACATTTGGGAGGTGGTGGAGGCAGCAGCCACCAAGCCCTTTGGCTTCATGCCCTTCTACCCCGGCCCCGGCGTGGGCGGCCATTGCATTCCCATTGACCCCCAGTATTTCTCCTGGAAAGTGCGCCAGTACGACCACCACGCGCGCTTTATCGAGCTGGCAGCGGAAATCAACGACCGTATGCCCTACCGAGTGGCTAACCTGATCTCGGACGCCCTCAACGACCAGGGCAAACCCCTGCGGGGGGCCAACATCCTGGTCATCGGCGTCGCCTACAAGAAAGACGTGACGGACGCCAGGGAATCGCCCGCCTTGAAGGTGATTGAGATCTTGCTGAAGAAAGGGGCGAGGGTCAGCTATCATGACCCCTTTGTGCCCATGGTGTCGAATGGGACATTCGAATGCAAAAGCGTCACCCTCACCGACGAGGTGCTGCTCGCGAGCGACTGTGTGGTAATCCTCACCAACCACTCGGGCCTGGACTACGCCAACATGGCGCGGCTGAGCCGCTTGATCGTGGATACCCGCAACAGCTTGAAAGGCCACAAGGGTGACAACATCGTCCGCATCTAAGCAAGCCGTTGGCTCCGCAAACAGGCAGACGCTTACCACGGGTGTGATCGGGTGTGGCCACTGGGGCGTCAACCTGGTGCGCAATTTCTCCAGCCTGGAGGGGGCCCGCCTGGTGGGCATCTGCGACGTGGACCTGGCCAAGCTGGAAGCCCTGCGGGGGCAGTATCCCGGCTTGCCCGCAGTTACCGACTACCACGACCTGCTCGGCCCCCAGGGCCCGCAGGCCCTGGTGGTGGCCACCCCCATTGACACCCATTTCACCATCGCCCGCGATTGTCTGCTGGCAGGCCGGCACGTCTTTGTGGAAAAGCCTCTGTGCACCCGCGCCGACGAGGCCGAGCAGTTAGCCCGGCTGGCGGTGGCGCAGGGCACGGTGCTCATGGTGGGGCACCTGCTGGAGTATCACCCCGCGGTGGACTTCCTGAAGCGCCACCTCGCCTCCGGCGCCCTGGGCCGGGCGCTGGAAATCCACAGCCGCCGCATCAATCCCCTGGCCGGCCGCCATAACAGCGAGGGGGCGATGTGGGACCTGGCCCCGCACGACCTCTCCGTGGCCACCTACCTCTTGGGCGTGCAGCCCCGCCAGGTGCGGGCCCTGCGCAGTACCAACGGCGGCGAGGAAACGGTCTCCCTGGAGGTGGTCTATCCCGGCTCCGCCCTGCTCCATATCGAGGTGAGCTGGCGCGACCCGGATAAGGTGCGGCGCATGACCATCGTGGGCACCCGCCAGCGCGCCGTCTTCGACGACCTGGACGAGCGCAAGGTGCGCATCTACGATAACGGCCACCACTCCGCCCAGCCGGAGCCGGGAGAGACCGCTTTCATCCCCCAGATTGATGCCGCCGAGCCCCTGCGCCAGGAATGCTTACACTTTGTGGACTGCGTGCAGGGCGGCGGCCACCCGCGCAGCGATGCCGCCGACGGCATCCACGTGGTGCGGGTGCTGGAAGCGGCCGAGCGCTCCCTCTCCCGGGGCGGCATCCCCATTACCATCTAAACCATCGGTGCCACATGGATTTGCTTGCCCTCGCCTCCACGCGCCTTGACCTGCTGCGAACCGGCTCCCTGGCCGCTGCCCTGCCCCAGCACCGCCTCCGCCTGGCCCCCTACTTGCGTGAACGCACCGCCTTTGGCCTGCCTGACCTGGAATGGCTGGGGCTGGCGCAGGTGGTCTCCTGGCTCATCCCAGCCAAGCGCACCCTGGCCGGGCGAGGCGCCGAATCCATGACCTGGGCGGACGAGATATTCGCCGCCAGCCGGCCCGACATGCTGCTCCTGGGAGACGCCACCGAGGCCGCCTTGCCCTTCGCCGTCACCGCCCAGAAGCTGGGGGTGGCCGTGGTCTGCCTGGAGGCAGGCATGCCGACCGGCGGCCCCTTGGAGCAGGAGCGCCTGATCATCGAGCGCCTGGCCACCTTCCGTTTCTCCCCTCATCCCGGTGCCGCCGCAGGGCTGCAGGAGGCCGGGCTGGAGTGCCACTACCAGGGCGACCTGCTGGCTGGGTGCCCCGCCTTGCTGCCTGACCAGGTACTGCGGCAGACCCTGGCCGTGCATGGGCTGAAAGCGGGGCGCTACGCGGTGCTGGCGTTTGACGGTGAAGGCATCGGGGTGCCGGCCGAGTCCGGGCTGCCCTGCGTGCGCCTGGCCGGCAGCGAGGGACAGGCCCACGGGCAGCTGCCGCCCGTGCTGCAAGCCGACTCCTTATCCGAGTGGCTGGCCCTGCTCGCCGGGGGCGGTTGCCTGGTGAGCGACCAGGTGGGGCTGTGCCGGCTGGCCGCCGGTGCCGGCCTGGCCCGGGTGCTGGTGGGCGATCCCGCAGGGCTGCCGCCCTGGTATGGCGAAATCGCAACCCTGGTGCCGCCCGGGCGGGAGCTCTCCCGCGTCCTGGTCCCGGCGGGCGAGCAGGCGGCCCAACCTGCCCCTGCCGGGGCGGCGGAAACCATCGCCCGCATGCTCACCCGGGGAGCCTGAGTTGGCCTTGCACATTGCCTGCTTCGTGGGCGCCCGGCCCAACTTCATGAAGGTGGCCCCCCTGCTGCGCCTGCTCCGCCAGGACCGGCAGTTTGCCCCCTCCTTTGTGCACACCGGCCAGCACTACGACTTCCAGATGTCGGAGGTCTTCCTGCACGACTTGGGCCTGCCCGCCCCGGACGCGCTCTTCGAGGTGGGCTCGGGCACCCACGCCGCCCAGACCGCCCGGGTGATGTCGGCCACCGAGCACTACTTCAACCGCTTCCGGCCCGATTGGGCGGTGGTGGTGGGGGATGTGAACTCCACCCTGGGGGTGGCGCTCACCGCCGCCCGCATGGGCATCGCGGTGGCTCACGTGGAGGCCGGCCTGCGCAGCGGCGACCGGGCCATGCCCGAAGAGATCAACCGTATCGCCACCGATCATCTCTCCCGACTGCTCTTCCTCCCCTCCGCCGATGCGGGCGAAAACCTGGAGCGCGAGGGGGTGGACCGCTCCCGCATGCGCCTGGTAGGCAACGTGATGGTGGACAGCTTGTTCCTGGTGCTCCCCCGGGCGCGCAAGGCCGAGGTCTGGGCGCGCTATCAGCTGGCACCCAAGCACTACTGCGTGGTGACCGCCCACCGCCCGGAAAACGTCGACAACCGCCTGCACCTGCGCCGCTTGACCGACATCCTGGCCCAGGTAGCCGCCCGCTTGCCCGCCGTTCTCCCCCTGCACCCCCGCACCCGCCAGCGCCTGGAGCAGGCCAGGGCCCTGGCCGCGCTGCAGGAGGTGCCCGGCCTGCACCTGACCGAGCCGCTGGGTTACCTGGACTTCCTGGGCCTGGTGGATGGGGCCGCCGTCGCGCTCACCGACTCCGGCGGCCTGCAGGAGGAAACCACCGCCCTGGGCATCCCCTGCCTCACCCTGCGGGAGAATACCGAGCGCCCGATCACCGTGACCGTGGGCACCAACACCCTGACCGGCCTTGACCCCTTGGCGGTGTCGGCCTGCCTGGACCAGGTCCTGGCCGGCACCTACAAGGTGGGCGCCATCCCACCCCTGTGGGACGGCAAGGCCGCCGAGCGCATCGTGCGCGCCTTCACCGAGTAGCCGGCTTGAAAGGTAAGGGCGGCTGCCGCTATAATCGGGCTGCTGGTGACCGCCCTCCGGCAGCCCCGCCCAGGAAGGACTCCGTATGCCGCAGACGCTGAGACACCTGCTCGATGCCCTGCCAGGTAAGCGCGTGCTGGTGCTGGGCGACCTTTACCTCGACCAGTACATCCACGGCCGCATGGAGGAAATCTCCAAGGAAGCCCCCATCGCCGTCATCCACATCACCAGCCACACCTGCAACCCCGGGGCCGCCGGCAACACCGCCTGCGGCATGGCCGCCCTGGGCGCCCGGGTGCGGGTAGTAGGCACGGTGGGGCGGGATGCCAATGCCGCCGCCCTGCTTCAGGAGTTCGCCCAGCGGGAGGTGGATACCGGCGGCGTGGTGGTGGACCCGGATGCCCCCACCAACACCTACACCAAGATCAGCGCCGGCGCCCTGCACACTCCCCGCCAGGAGCTGCTGCGGGTGGACACCCCCCGGCCCCGGCCCATTGCCGGCGAGGTGGAAAAGGCGGTGCTGGCACAGCTCGAACAGGCGGTGCCGGCGGTGGAGGGAGTGGTGGTGGTGGACCAGGCGGGCGGCGTGGTCACCCCCGACGTGCTCAAGCTCACGGTGGACCTGGCCCGCCGGCATGGCAAGCTGCTGGTCGGGGATTCCCGGGAGCGGGCGAGCGATTTCCGCTGCTTCGACCTGATCCTGCCCAATGACGAGGAGGCGGCGATCGCCTCCGGCATTCGCATTCATGACCAGGCCTCGCTGCGGGAGGCCGGCCGCAAGCTCTGCCACGAGCACGCGAACAAGCTGGTGATCATCACCCGGGGCAAGCGGGGCATCACCATTTTCCAGCGGGACGGCGAGATCATTGACGTCCCCACCTATGCCCAGGAGGTCTTCGACGTCTGCGGGGCCGGAGACACGGTGACCGCAGTCTGCACCCTGGCCTTGCTCGGCGGCGCCACCCCCCTGCAGGCGGCGCAGCTCGGCAACTACGCCGCCGGGGTGGCGGTCGCCCGCCCCGGCACGGTGACAGTGAGCGCGGACGACATCCGCCAGGCCATGGCGGCCCGGCAGCGGGGCGGCCTGCAGGAGAAGCTGTGCACCCTGCAGCAGGCCCTGGCCGCCGCCGCCCGCCTGCGCGCCCAGGGCAAGCGTGTCGTGCTCACCAACGGCTGCTTTGACCTGCTGCACGCCGGGCATGTCGCCTACCTGGAGCAGGCCCGGGCCCTGGGCGATATGCTGGTCGTGGGCCTGAACAGCGACCAGTCCGTGCGTGCCCTCAAGGGCGAGGGGCGGCCCATCAACTCGCTGGCTGACCGGGCCCGGGTGCTGGGGGCGCTCGCCTGCGTGGACCTGGTGGTGCCCTTTGGCGAGGCCGCCGCCCTGGCGCTGATCCAGGCCCTGCGCCCGGAGATCTACGTCAAGGGCGGCGACTACACCCTGGACACCATCAACCAGGAGGAGCGGCGGGCGGTCGAGGCGGGGGAAGGGGAGGTGGTGATCATTGGCCACCTGCCCGGCCATTCCACCAGCGGCCTCATCAACCACATCATCAGCGAGGGAGCCCATTGACGCCCAGCGCCGAACTGGCCCAGCGCCTGCGCGCCGCCGCCTACCTGGAAGGGGATTTCGTGCTCAGCTCCGGCCAGCGCAGCCGCTACTACCTGGACAAGTACCTCTTTGAAACCGACCCTGCCCTGCTGGCCGACCTCGCGGCCGCCCTGGCAGAGCTGCTGCCGCCGGATACCCAGCGCATTGCCTGCGTGCCCCTGGGAGGCATCCCCCTGGCTACCGCCCTCTCCCTGCGCACCGGCCTGCCTACCATCATCGTGCGCAAGGAGGCCAAGGGCTATGGCACCGCCAAGGCGCTGGAGGGCCGCTACCAGCCCGGAGAGCGCGTGGTGCTGGTGGAGGACGTACTCACCACGGCCAGCCAGGCCCTGCAGGCCGCGGCTACCCTGCGGGAGCTGGGATTGGTGGTGAACTGCATTCTCTACGTGGTGGACCGCCAGCAGGGGGCCGAGCAGAATATCCGCCAGGCCGGCTACCAGCCTGCCTACCTGTTCACCGCTGCCGACCTGGGCATCACCCCCAGCGGAGCAGGCCAGTGACCAGCGGCCGCCCGGCCCAGCGGCCCCGCCGCGAGCTGTCGGCCGGCGGCCTGCTTTACCAGCGCCAGGACGGCGGCTGCCTCTTCGGCCTGGTGCTCGATAGCTACCAGGTCTGGACCTTCCCCAAGGGCAAGCTGGAGCGCGGAGAGACCCCCGAGCAGGCAGCCTTGCGCGAGATCACCGAGGAAACCGGCATCCGGCAAATGCAGGTCGAAGCCTACCTGGGGGAAACCAAGTACCGTTTCCTGGAGGGGGAGCGCCTGGTGCTCAAGCGGGTGCACTGGTACCTGGTGGCGGTGCCGCCGGACACCGAGATTCGCCCCCAGGCAGCCGAGCGCATCCTGGATGGCGGCTGGTTCCCGCCGCAGGTGGCGCTCAGGACTGTGGGCTACCGCAACCTGCGCCGCCTGGTGCGGGCCGCTATTGACCTGCTGGGATGCCGGCAGCAATAGCAGAGCCTGGGCTTACGCCCAGGCTCGCTGCCGCATACCTGTTGTGGAGGGACAGGCAGCGGTCAACCTGTGGGTTGCCTGTTGCGGCCCTATTGACTAAGCGCTCGCCCTTTTCCTTCTCCGCAGGGCCACAAATCCCGCCACCCCCAGCCCCAACAGGGCAGCCGAGGCCGGTTCCGCGAGCACGCCCGTGGGCTTCCCCCACTTGGTGTTCACATTGTTGCCGTCCTGCACGATGACGTGCAGCAGGTACTGCGCGTCCGGGGGCGCCTCCGAGTAGGTCGCCGAGCCGATGGTGATCGGACCGGTGCTGCCCGAGTCGGGGGTGAGGATGCGCTCCTGCTCGTTCATCCCCAGCCAGCCGAAGGCGCTCACGCTGCTGCCGCTGCCGTGCGGCGGCTGCACCTGCCAGCTATCATGGGCATTGCCGTAGTCCACCGTGCCCCCGTAGTCCTGTCCCGCGTTTGGGTACACGGCCAGGCCGGCCACGCCAGTGACGGGCAGCCAGCTTTCCCCGCTGAACCAGGCCGCATCGCTGGCGATGTCAATGGTGTACCAGGTGGTGCCCGCACTACCTGGGCCAGCAGCCGGAGATACGGTTACCCCCGTGATCTCGTACCCCGACTGCGCCTCGTAGTCAGGCAGCCCCCAGGCCGCCGCCCCTGCCGCCAGCAGCAACAGCATACCCCAGGCCAACGTCCGCTTCATCTCTCTCCTCCGTTCCTTGCGGCGCCGCTCGTGCGCCGGAAGATGTATTCCCCAGGCGGAAACGACGCTTGCAGCTCAAACCCTTGCAGCCTGCCCGTGCCCTTGTACAGCGTCTGCCAGAGTAGCACATTTTCGGCTGCCGGGTAAGTAGGCAAGGTCGCCGATAGGTAGATCGCCCCTATCTTGCTCCGCCTGTCTATGCGGTCGGTATCTTTCAGCTCGGTCGGTATCCACACCGAGGTGAGCTCTGTGTGCCACGCCACCGCCCAGGGCACGTCCGTAACTACGATGGTGGAGGGCACGAAGTTGCGCTTCAGGTAGTCCAGGCTGCCCAGCGAGACCCCCCGCAGCCGCTGCCCCAGCGCCACGTTGCACAGCAGCGGGTAGGCCGCCACCACCACCAGCAGCGCCGTTGCCCACCGCCACCGGCCCCGGCCCAGCTCTTGGCCCAGCAGCAGGAAGTATCCCGTGGCCAGCGCCGCCAGCACCCCGACCAGCGGCACCAGCAAGCCGATGGCAGGGTTGAACAGGGCCACCAGCGCCATCTGCCACACCAGGGTCAGCACCGCCCAGTTGCGCAGCAGCATCAGCCGGGGCTCCGGTACCCGCCGCAGCAGCCCCGCCACCAGAAAGGCCGCCAGGTACAGCCCCACCATGGCCGGGATGGTGGCCAGCAGCGATTCCGTCCCCAGCAGCCACTTGTAGGCCACCGCCAACGGGTGCTCCACCAGGAAGCGCAGCGGGCTCGCCGCTTGCAGATCGGCGCTGCGCAGCAGCGAAGACCCCGGATGCACCATGTTGAACATCGAGAACCAGTAGAGCTTGAGCGTGAAGAAGGGGTTGCCGGTCACTACCGCATTGCGGTAGGCCCAGGGGGCCAGCACCACTGCCATCCCCAGCAGGTACCCGACCAGGTGCTTGACCCGGCGCGCCGAGGGCAGCAGCAGCGCCAGCACCAGTGCCGCCGCCGCCAGCCCCACGCACGCATACTCGGCCAGGCAGGCCAAGCCGAACACCACCCCCACCAAGGCCGTGCGCCGGGCCGATTCCCGGTTCACATACAGCAGGTACACGCCCAGAGTGACCAGGAACAGCGCCAGCGGCGTGGCCAGGCCCGACACCGCGTAGGACACCAGCTGCAGGTTGACCGCCACCAGCACCGCCGCCAGCGCTCCCGCCGTATGCCCAAACAGCCGCCTCCCCAAGAGGTAGACCATGAGCAGCGCCGCCAGGTGGCACAGCGCCGAGGCCGCCGCCACCACCACCTCCGTGGCGCCGAATACGGTGAAAAACAGGGCCAGCAGCAGCGGAAAGAGCGGCGCCTGATACAGCTCCGGGTGATCGGGGCCAAGCAGGTTGGGGTTGAGCGCCCAGCTCAGCGGGCGAATCACGCTGGTGACATAACCATGACCGGCCTGCAGGTGCCTGCCCAACTGGGCCAGATCCATGGCGTCGTTGAAGTACAGGCCGCCGAAGTTGCGGGCGTAGTAGAGGGCAAGCGCAGCCACCGCTGGCACCACCCAGAGCAGGTGGCCCAGCACCTGGCGAGCGCCCCCCTCAATTTTATCGCCGGTTGCCTGGCGCGGAGGCGCCTGTGCAGTTTGCATAATGCTCCCTGCCCTCAATTCGCCGCAAGTTTCGTGCCAAGCGAGGGGTGCAGCCCAACAAAAAGGGGTGGCAGCGCCTCGCCAGCTCCTCCACCGCCCGGAACGCCCGCCTGGCATCCCCCTCTACCGGCGCCAGGTACCTGATCAGGGCCCCGCCCCCTGGCCTGCCCGCCAGGCGCAGGCGCACCAGCCGCCACTGCTGGCTTACCAGGCTGTCGGTCGCCTCCTGGCCGGCCAGGAAGTAGTAGGCCACCAGGTAGTACTCCCGCTCCCGGGCCAGCAGCGACCAGCGGTAAGGCGCGCCCACCCCAGGCAGGCGGCCGGCCCCCCGGGCGACGGTGTTGAAGCCGCCGCCCAGCAGGCAGAAGTCCGGGGCATGGAAGGTTTCCTTGCGCTGCCCAAATACCGCCACCAGTTGCACCCGCTCCCGCCCCCGCCGGTATTCCCGGTTGAGATAGGCGTCGGGGTGCAGCAGCGCCAGCGTCTGCCTGTCAAAGCGCGCCAGCTCCCGCCCCTGCCAGCCGTCCACCTGCAGCGGCAGCCGGCTGCAGTCAAAGGGCAGGGGAGGGCCCTGGGCGCCCCGCCCCAGCCACCCCGAGGCGGCCACCCCCGCCGCCAGCAGCAGCGCCGGCCAGCGCTGTGCTGGCGCCGGCAGCCAGCCCCCCTGCCCCACCCCCAGGCGGGGCAGGGGCAAGGACTCCACGTGCAGCCGCAGCACCCGGGCCGCCAGCAGCAGCAGGGCCGCTGCCAACACGAACACCAGCAGCCCGGAGCCGGTGTGGAAGAAGCCTTCCGCCGCCTCCTGGCCCCAGCGGGCGCCGATGGCCACGATCACCGTGATCCGCAACGCATTCGCCCCCAGCGCCGCCGGCACACCGCAGGCGAATAGCGCCAGCCTGCGCAGCCGCCCGCCCCGGGAGAGGTAAGCCAGCAGCGCCGCAAAAGCCAGCAGCGCCACCAGGCTGCGCATGCCGCTGCAGGGCGCTCCCACGGTGAAGGTGTAGCCTGCCACCCGCAGGTCCACGCCGGTGCGCACCACGCCCAGCCCCAGCATCCCCGCCAGCATGGTGGCATAGCAGGCGGCATAGTACTGCATGGGAAAGCTCAGGTAGCCCACCAGCAGGTCCGGCCAGGGCACGGCAAAGAACAGGAAGAGGTAGGGGAAAAGCAGCGCCCGCATGGCCGCCGGCCCCAGGTAGGCCAGGCCCAGCCCGCCCAGCGCCACTAGCAGCGACACCGGCTGCATAAACTTGACGTCAGCCGCCCTGGCCGCGAGCACGCTCAGCACCGCCACTCCCAGCAGCGCTGCTGCTCCCACCTGGCCGCCCTTGCTCTGGGGCAGCGGCCGCCTGGCCCAGGCCAAGAGCAGCGCCAGCGGCACCACCAGCAGGCCGTGAGAGGAATTGGGGTCTCCCCACCAGGCGCGGGCCATCTGCACCGCCGCCGGCCAGTAAAGCGCACACAGCAGCAGCAGGGTGGCTATGGGCCAAAAGGCGCGGCCAGGCCGCATCGCTCACTCCTTGGCAGCCGTTCTCCTGTGCTTAATAGCAACTATTGTGCCAGGGCGGCTGCGCTCTTGGCCGCCAGGCGGCCATAAAGCTCCAGGTAGGGCGCCAGCGTCGCCTCCCAGTCCCGCTCCTGGCAGGCAAAACGGCGGGCGGCCGCCGCCAAACGTCGCATCTGCTCGCCGTGACGCAAGGCATACAGGCACTTTTCCGCCAGGTCGCCGGCATCTCCGGGGTTAGCCAGCAGTCCCGTCTCGCCCGGCGTCACCAGCTCCCGCAGCGCCGGCAGGTCGGTAGCCAGCACCGGCACGCCCAGTACCATCGCCTCCAGGGGCTTGAGGGGAGTGGTGATCTCGGTGGTGCGGGTGCGCAGGCGCGGGTAAACCGCCAGCGCCGCCAGGGCATAATATGCCGTCACCTGGTCTCTGGGCACCTGCCCCACAAAGCGCACCGCCTCCCCCAGCCCCAGGCCGGCCGCCTGCGCCTCCAGCTTGCCCCGGATCGCCCCCTCCCCGACCACCAGCAGCCTCGCCTCGGGCTCGGCCGCCCGGATCCGGGGCATGGCTTCCAGCAGCAGATCCAGGCCCTCGTAAGGCAGCAAGGCGCCCAGGTACAGGATCACCGGCTTGCCCGCCACGCCCAGGCGCCCGGCCAGCTCGGGGTCGGGCTCCGGCAGGGCCAGCTTGCTCTCCACCCCGTTGGCGGCCAGGGTGATGCGGGCGGCAGGGACCCCCCGCCGGCGCACCTCCTCGGCTTGGGCCGCCGAGAGCACCACCACCGCCTCCGCCGCCCGCAGCAGGGCGCTCTCCAGGTAGCAGGCCGCCCGGTAGCGCAGCGAATCATAGGCAAACTTGCCCACATCTACCGAGGCGTTCTCCCAGAAGTCGCGCACCTCGTACACCAGGGGCACCCCCAGCCGCCGGGCCACCCGCCACCCCGGCCAGCCGCAAAGCGCCGGCGTATGTGCGTGCACCAGGTCGGGGCGAAAATCGGCGGCCGCCTCGCCCGCCCGCCGGGCCAGGACGGCCATCAGCGCCAGCTCCCGGGCCACCGGCACGCCCCCCAGCAGCCGCAGCGCCCGCCCGGCCCGGGTGCGCCACACCTCCACTCCCTCGATCATCTCCACCGCGGCGGTGGGTGACGGCTGCTGGGCCGAGGTGACCGCCCGCAGCTCCACCCCGTGCCGGCGCAGGTAATCCAGCACCTGGGCGCTGCGTACACTGTAGCCGCTGACGTTGGGCAGCGAGCTGTGCAGCAGGTGCAGGACCCTCATCCCTGGCCCTCCCGGCCGCTGCCTGTGATCACCAGGTAGTCGCCTTCCCGCCGGCAGCAGGCCGGCACGCCTCCCACCGTGGCTTGGGTGCAGGCCACCCGCAGCCGCAGCCAGGCAAAGGGGCTGCCCTCCACCGCTGCCTCCTGCCCCCCGATGCCTACCGATAGGTGCGCCACCTCCCGGTCGCATTCCAGCAGCACCTCGCCGCTCACCGCCACCTGCCGCCCCCCCGCCAGCCCCAGGCCGGTCACCCCCTGCGCCTCCCGGCGCACGAAAACAAACGGCGGCCCGAAGTCCACCTGGTCCTCCCCCCAATTGCCGCTCACCGCGGCCCGGCCCTCGGCCAGCAGCCGCCCCCGGGCCTCCCGGCCAGCCCAGATTACCGCAAGTGCCTCCTGGGGGAGGGCGCACACCTTCACCAGGCGCAGGGTGGGAGCGGATACCCGCTGGCCATAACGGTCCGAGTGCCATCCCGGGCCCGGCTCCGGCCCGCCCTCGATCAGCTTCTTCTCGGCCCCGGGCCAGTCCACCACCAGCCCCCAGGCGCCGCCCGGCTCCCAGCCCGGGGGCAGGTGCCAGTGCACCGCCAGCTCGTGCGTGCCCTTGCCGCTTACCCGGTCCAGCACCACCGCGTAGCTCCCCCGCACCAGCACTACCGTGCGTTCGTGCACCACCGGCAGCCCCCGCCGGTAGCAGCGCTCATAGCTGCCGCGGGCCAGCTCAAAGGCCGGGTTGGCGGCATGTTCCAGGCCGCGGGTACGCCCTCGCCGCCCCCAGGCAAAGGGCCCCGCCCCCTCGGCCTGGGCGCACCCATCTACCGCCACCGTGTTGTGCGCCCCCGTGCCCCGGAAATGCTCGCGCCAGCCCGCATGCCCGGTGTAGGTATAGGTGCCCCGCTCCACCAGCGCCGGCCAGCCCTCCACGGTGCAGGTGAGAGCCAGGGAGTCGGCATGGGCGTGGGCCTGCGCCCTCCCCCAGGCATGCGGGCCGCGGTCGAATACCAGCGCCAGGCGCTCATCCCGCAGCACCACCAGGCCGCTGGCGGCCAGCCGCACTCCCGTGTCCACCGGCCGCACCGGGGGCAGCCGCTGCCGGGTCTGCAGCCCTTCCTGCCCCAGCAGCCACAGGGTCTCACTGCAAAGCGGCCCCCGTACCAGGTCCGGCCGGCCCAGTAGGGCAGCTGCCACGTCGAGCACGTGCCGGAAATCGCTCTCGTCCCGGTCGGGGCTGAAGGCGGCGCTGCCGCCGTCGCTATCCCCCAGCCGCTCCACCACGCCGCTGGCGCTGGCCAGCGCGGCAGCCCACTCGCTCATGCGCTCGATCCCCTCCAGCCAGGCGGCGATAGGGCGCCCGTTGCGCAGGGCCAGAGCAGCGCAGAACTCAAAGAGCTCCAGCACCAGCCGGTGATACCCGCTCGCCAGCTCCGGGTAAGCCCCGTCGGGCAGCAGCTGGCCCAGGGCCCGGTCCAGCCAGCCCTGGCCGACGCTGCGCCAGCGCCGGGCCGGCTTCAGCTCCGGCAGCAGCATGCCCAGGGCGTAGAGCCCGGCCGCCTCGCCCACCAGGTGGTTGTAGGGGCTGCTGTAGAGCGAGGGGTAGCGCAGCAGGTGATTCCCCGCCTGGGCGAACCCCAGCAGCAGCCGCAGGTGGGCGGCCGGGGTCAGGGCAGGGCTCTCCAGGCACAGGTGGTAGGTCCACAGCAGGGCGAGGGAGCGCATTGCCACCTCCAGGCTGCTCGCCCAGTGCACCCCCCAGCCGGGCCGGTTCTCCTGCAGCCAGGCCAGCGCCAGGGCCAGCGCCGCCTCGGCCTGCTCCGGCTCACCGGTCAGCCACCAGGCCCGGGCCAGGGCTACCGCCCCCCGCAGTCGGCCCAGCTCCCAGGCAAACCTCACGTCGCCTGCTGCCGCCGTCAGGTAAGGCACCTGCCACCAGCGCCGCATGGGCCAGGACCGGCCGGTATCCGGGTTTGCCTGCCAGTTCACCTGGGGGCCGCAGGCCACCAGCCCCAGGCCCAGGATAGGGAAGCGGTGCTCCCTGGCCTGGGCCGCCTCGGCAAGCAGCCGGTCATAGTCCTGCCGGCACTGCTCCCGCATCACCTGGCACAGCAGGGCCCGCTCCTCGGGCAGAGCCACAAAGCGCGGCCGCAGGCGCTCTCGCATCCAGCGCAGCAGGTCCTGCGCCGGCTCCAGCTCGCCCTTGCCCAGCCCCCGGGCAATGGCCACCAGGTCCGGGTGCAGCGGCGCCAGCAGCCCTCCCACCTCCCGGCCCATGTCCACCACCGCCTGGTCCCGGTATTCACCCAGCCGATGGACTGCCTGCACCAGGCGCCCGGCCAGCTCCCAGGGACCCAGGTAGCGCAGCCGTCTCATCGCCGCCCCCGATACACGGCCAGCCACTCCTGCGCCACCCGGGGCCAGGTGAACTGCGCACAGCGCTCCCGCGCCCGCCGCGCCATCTCCCGGGCGGCCTCGGGGTGTTCCAGCATCCACAGCAGGTGCCCGGCCAGGCCCTCGCTGTCGTCCACCGGTGCCAGCAGGCCGTTGATCCCGCTGTCCACCAGGTAGGGTATGCCGCCCGCCACCGTGGATACCACGGGCAGCCCGCTGGCAAAGGCCTCGAGCAGGGAGACCGGCATGTTGTCCAGGTTGGGAGTGTTGAGCAGCAGGTCGGCCTGGTCGTAGAGATCGGGCATCTGCTCGTGCTCCACCCTTCCCAGGAAGCGCACACCTTTGCCGCCTTGCTCCTCCACCAGGCGTTCCAGAGCACCCCGCTGGGAGCCATCGCCGGCGATCCACAGCTCAGCCCGGGGGTAGGCCGCCCGCACCGGCTGGAAGGCGCGCAGGGCGCAGGGAATGTTGTAGAGCGGCTCCAGGGCCCTGGCCACCAGGATCACCGGCCGCGGGCGGGCTCGCTCCCGGTAGCGGAAAGCCGCCAGGTCCACCACGTTGGACACCACCTGCGCCCGCACGCCGTGCTCGGCGAAGACGTCCCTGAGGTACCCCGACGGCACCACCACCCGCCCTGCCCACCGCAGCAGAGGCCGCGCCACCAGCCCCCAGCGGGCCAGATGCCCGGGGCCCTCGCCGCTCCGGTAGTTCAGGATGGTGCGCTTGCCGCACAGCCGTCCCAGCAGCACCGCCGGCACCGGCCAGAGCAGAAAAGAGAGGTAGGCGGCGCTGAAGGCGTGCACCACGTCACATCGGGGCACCTGCCAGGCCAGGTGGGCGGCAAAGGTCAGCGCGCGCACCGCGGTACGCACCCCTGCCAGCCGCTCCAGGCCCCGCAGCGGCCGGGGCAGGGGCAGGTCAATGGGCAGCAGCTGCACCCTCACGCCCACTTCCGCCAGGCCGCGGGCCAGCAGCTGCGCCTGCACCGCCTGCCCGCCGCTCAGGCGTGGCGAAGGAGCGACCAGCAGCACCCGCAGCGGCCTATCCCCCATGCGCCAGCTCCCGGTACAGCCGCTCGTGGCGCCGGATAAAGGCCACCTGGCTATACTCCCGCTGCACGCGGGCCCGGCCGGCCGCCCCCATCTTGGCCGCCAGTTCCCGGTTGGTAAGCAGCCGCTCGATGGCCCGCGCCAGCTCATAGCAGTCGCCCGCCGGCACCAGCAGGCCGGTTTCGCCCACCCGCAGCACCTCCGGATTCCCGCCCACATCGCTCGCCACCGCCGGCAGCCCGGCTGCCATCGCCTGCAGCAGGGCGTTGGGCATCCCCTCGGAAAGCGAGGGCAGGACAAACACATCCAGCGCCGGCAGTACCCTCTCCACCTCCTCGCGGAACCCGGGCAGGTGCACCCGGGTCGCCAGCCCCGCCTCCCGGGCCAGGGACTCCAGGGCTCCCCGCTCCGAGCCCTCGCCCAGGATCAGCAGGTGCAGGTCAGGCAGCCGCTCGGAAAGCTCCGCCACCGCCCGCACCAGGTCCGCCTGTGCCTTCACTGCCTCCAGCCGCCCCACCGTGCCCACCAGCAGCGCCTGGGGCGGGATGCCCAGCTCCTGGCGGGCGGCAGCCCGCACCTCCTCATCCGGCCGGAAGCGCTCGCTGTCCACCCCGTTGGGAGTGATCAACATCTTGCTCGCTGGCACCCCTAAGACCGATGCCACCGACCGGCCCAGGTCCTCTGATACCACGGTGACCCGGCTGGCCAACCGGCAGGCCAGCCGGTAGGCCAGGACCTGGCGGCTGCTCGCCAGGTCGGAGCTGGTGCCCCGCACCCCGGCGATCATGGGCCGGCGGGCCAGCCAGGCCGCCACCGCCCCGTAGCAGTTCATGAAGAGCAGAAACGAGTGCACCACGTCCACCCGCTGCCGGCGCATCAGTCGCCGCAGATTCCATACCAGCCGCCAATCCACCAGGCCCCGGCCCCCTGCCTGCAGGAAGCACACCGGTACCTCCCGCCGCCGCACCTGCTCGGCCAGCCAGCCCTCCTTGAGCATGCCCACCAGCGGCTGGAAATGCTGGCGGTCCAGGCCGCTGGCCAGGTTGACCAGGGCGATCTCGGCGCCCCCGGGGTCGGTAGTCTCAATCAGGTAGAGGATGGTGAGCGGCCGCCTCATGCTGCCTCCTGCGCCCGGCGCTGCGCCTCCCCCAGCACCGTGCCCAAGCCGGCCAGCAGGTACAGATGAGGCTCCCACAATATGGAGGCAAAGGTGCCGGCGACCAGCAATCCTATGGCGCTGATGAGCACCGCTTCCGCCGCCGCCCGCAGCTCGGCATCTGCCGCCTCCCGCCTCAGCCTGACCAGGCCCCGGAGCAGCGTCCACAGCAGCCAGCCCAATGCCATCAGGCCCACCCACCCCAGCTCCCCTGCCGTCTCGAACCATATGCTGTGCGCCGAGCGGTACTGGGGAGGAATGCCGGGCGGGGTGTAGCGCTTTCCATAGGCGGTGAGGAAGTTGCCGGCCCCCGCCCCCAGCAGCGGGTAGTCCCTGATCATCTGGCTCGCCGCCTTCCAGGCCGCCACCCTGCCCGCAAAGGAGCCATCGGGGTCCTCGCGGGTGACTATGGAATGCACCCGGTCTCGGTAGGCCTGGGGAGCCACGCTCCAGCCCACCGACATCGCCACCACCAGCACCGTCAGGGTAAGCAGCTTGCGCCGGCTGGTGAGCCACACCCCCACCGCCACCGCCAGCAGGGCCACCAGGCCGCCCCGCGAGCCGGTGCACACCAGGGACCAGCCATAGGCGCCCAGCAGCCCCAGGGCAACCAGCCGGGCGCCCGCCCTGCCCGTGCGCAGCAGGTAAACGGCGTAAGGCATCGCCCACACCACCACCCGGGCCAGCACGTTGGGATTGCTGTAGGCCACCAGCAGCGCCCCCGCCCGGGGCATGTCGCCGTAGATCATGGTTGCGGTGCCCATGTGGTAGCGCCAGATGCCCATGCCTGCCAGCGCACCTGTCAGCAGCGCCAGCGTCCAGAAGAGGTAGCGGATGCGGGCCCGGGTGTTGGTGAGGTTGATCAGGCACAGGTATACCAGGCAAAGCTTGACAAAGCCCAGGGCGTACTTGAAGGACTGCCCGACGTCAAAGGGGTTGAGCATGGAGAGCAGGGCTACCGCCAGCAGCGCCAGCATGGTCGAGTTCTGCCGGTCGGCCACCACGGGCAAGCCGCGGCGCAGCGCCCGCTGCAGCAGCCAGGATCCCAGCACCGGCAGGATGGCCAGCCGCTGAATGTGGACGGTCAGCGACGGCACCAGCTCCCCGAAACGCAGGAACTCACACGCCAGGTAGCCCAGCAGCCCGGCAAAGGGATTGGCCAGCAGCAGCACCAGGTAGGCGATCCCGCCCACCACCGCCGCCACCAGCACGGGCGGGAACACGAACAGGCTGGCCGCCACCAGGGCGCCCCCGATGGCCCCGGCGGCAATCCCCAGGGTGGTGCGCTGCCGCTCCCGCTCCCACGGCCACCCCTCTACCGGTTCTGGTTCCTGGCGCTCAGCTAACTCGGTTTCCATCCGCCACCATCCGCCCCTGCTCCAGGACGGCCTCCAGCATGGCCACCCAGTCCTGCAGGTAGGGCACCGTGCCGTCCTCCCGGGCAAAATCGAGGCTGCGCGCCGCCCGCCGGGTGAGATAGGCCACCAGGTGGGGATAGAGGCTGCCGCTTACCCCCACGGTGTCCGCCACCCGCCGGATGCCGGCCCCTGCCAGGCGGGAGACGGCCTCGCTCCGGAAGTACAGCCTCAGCAAAAGCTCCGCATTCCCGCTTCCCCACTGCATGCCCAAGGCTGCCAGCCCGCCGGCAGTGCAAAAGTGGAAGGCGTCGTGCAGAGGCTGGGCAGTCTGCCCATACCCCTCCCAGTCCAGCACCCACAGCTTCTTGCCGCCGGCCCAGACGACGCTGCCGGGGGAAAAATCGCCGTGCTGAGACGCACCCTCGGGCAGCGCCCGGTAGCAGTCCACGATGGCAGTCAGTATGCTGCCCTTCAGGCGCACTCCGGCGCCGGCCAGCAGCCCCAGGGCGGCCGAGGGCTCCTCCACCTTCACCGGCCGCGGCCGCTCATCCCCTTCCAGGCCCTGCTGCCAGCGCTGGAAGCGGCACAGCCACCCCAGCCCCAGGTCCAGCACTCGCTCCCACCGCCGCGGCCGGCCCGCCAGCCAGCGCGCCAGGGTGGTGCCCCGGGCCGGGCTTTGTAGCGCCACCCGGCCGTCTGCCCCATACTTACCCGCACCCATGGCCCGGGGAATCGCCCCCACCGTGGGAAAGGGCACCCCCCGCCACAGCATGCCCAGGTAATCCTGCTCCTTCTGCAAGCGCAGCGTCTGCCTGCGGTCGGCCTGGGCAAACTTGCCCACGGCTACCGGCGTGCCCCGCCGATAGGCCACCAGCAGCCCCGCCCTGATCCCCGGCTCCGGCATGCCTGCCACCAGCAGCGCCAGGTCTCGCCGATCGCCCAGCAGCTTGTTCACCGCCTCTGCCAAGGTGCGCATCAGCCCTCCCCCTTCTGGGCGAAAATACCGAAATGCGCAGCCAGCAGCCGCACCGCCGCCAGCCGCAGCGGCGCCAGCGGCACTCGCCGCACCCAGGCCGCCTTCCCGCCCAGGCTGGCAAAGGCCGTCAGGTGGTGATCCAACGGCTCCGCCCGCCACAGCGGCACCATCGCCTCCGGCGCTTGCCAGCGCGGCAGGGGCAGGTAGCTGAGCAAGCGGGCAAACCCGGCCTGCCGGAGCAGCCGGCGATAGCCCCAGTAGCTGTAGGTGCGGCCGCGATTGCCCGCCGCCTCGCCCCCGCGCCGGCAGACTCGGTCGGCCAGGCCGCGGGGGAGCAGGCGCAGCCCATCGGCACCCGCCGGGTACCCGCAGCGGTTCTCCCCCGCCAGGTAGAGCCAGCCCCCGGGCCGCAGCAGCTCGTGCGCACGCCGCAGGCAAGCCAGGTGCGCCTGGGCCGGGCGCCGCTCCGGCCGCTCCCAGGCCAGCCCCGGCAGCACCCCGTTCATCACCACCAGGGCCAGGCTGGCGCGGGCCACCGGCGCCTGGGGAAAGACGGCCACCGCCACCTTCACCTTGCCCGCGCTGGCGGCAAAGCGTGCCGCCAGCAGGCACGCTTGCTCCGGCGTGCCGGCCAGGGCATAGACGCTGCCAAACAGGTCGGCCAGGGCCTGGCTGACCACGCCCCAGGCCGCATCCACCTCCAGCGCTTGCCCCCCGGCCGGGCCCGGATAGGCATAGAGCCAGTTGGCCTGGCGGCGGTCGGTAACCTGCTCATGCACCTGCGGCTGGCGCTCGGCCAGCTCGGCCATGGCCGCCGGCCAGCCCGCGGTTTCCGCCCGTTCGCAGAGCGCCGCCATCTCCTCCGGCGGCAGGTCCTGGGCAGGGCGGGCCTGGGTGCCGAAGACCAGCAGGTTGCCCTGCGCCTGGGCCACCTTGTCGTGCTGGCTGCAGAGCACGTACTGGCCGGACTGCGTCAGCTCACCCCCGCACTGCGGGCAGCGCCACCCCTGGGTCAAGTCCATCATACCCCCACCTCCGCCTTGCGGCTCCACAACTTGCCCACCACCGCCAGCTCCCCCGGCAGGAAGAAGCCCACCAGGTAGAGCGCCAGGGGCACCGCGGCCAGTATCGCCAGCTTGCCTGCTGCCAGCAGCCCCGCCGAGAGCCCCGCCTGCTCCAGCCACATCCCCGCCACCCAGGCCGCCGCCACCACCGCCGCCAGCTTGCCCAGCCGTCCCGGCTCGTAGGGCACGGGGTAGAGCCGCCTGCACACCAGGTAGGTGAGCACTGCCAGCAGGCCAAAGGACCCCACCAGGGCCAGGCCGGCGCCCATCTCCGCCCAGCGGGGCACCAGCAGGTAATTGAGTACCAGGTTGCCGCCGGCGGCCGCTGCCGTGGTCATCACCCGCAGCTCGGTGCGCCGCTGCAGGTAAATGCCCACCTCCATGATGCTGGCCGCCCCCATCAGCACGAAGCTGAGCGCCACCAGGGGGATCACCCGGTAGGCTTCCCTGAACGCGGGGGTGGCCAGCAGCGCTACCACCTCCCGCCCAAAAAGCGAAAGCGGCAGCCCGATGGCCAGGGCGGCCAGGCTGTAGTAAGTGAGCGCCCGCCCATACACCCGGTTCGCGTCCGGCCGCCCCGCGATCTCGAAGATGTAGGTGTTCCAGATCAGCATCAGGGGGGTGGTCACCACCATCTGCAGGATCATGCCAAACTTGTAGCCCAGGGCGTAGACGCCCACGTGCGAGGCCCCCACCAGGCGATCCAGGAAAAAGCGGTCGGCCGAGCGCATTATCAGCAGCATCAGGCCGGCAGGCACCAGGGGCAGACCGTAGCGCAGCATCCCCCGCACCAGCCGCCCGTCAAAGGACAGCCCCGTGCGCCGCAGCGTCCAGGCGCCCAGGGCCACTGCCACCGCCACGGTCACCGCCGCCGTGGACCACATCACCCCCGCCAGCCCCAGGCGCAGCACCACCACAAAGTAGGTGTTGAGCGCCACCGCCCCCACCAGGTGGGTGATGTTAAACACGGTGTAGAGCAGCGAGCGGCGCTCGATGCGCAGGTACATCAGGGGCACCAGCACGCCCACGTCAAAGGCCACCGTCACCAGCAGCAGCCGGCACAGCAGCACCTGCCGGGGGTCGCCCAGGATCAGCCGGGAGAGCCAGCTTCCCCAGGGGAAAAGCGCACCCGCCGCCAGCAGCGACGCCCCCAGGGTAAACAATAGGCCGGTCACCACCACCCGCCGCTGCTGTGGGGCGGACTCATACTGGTAGAAAAAGGCGGGCAGGGCGCTCACTATCCCCATCGCCGCCGACATCACCAGCAGCTCCCCACTGCGGTTGAGGAGCTCGAGTCGGCCGTATTCCGCCGTGCTCAGATACCGGGTGAAGATGGGAACCATGAGCAAGCTGGCTGCTTTGCCCACGGCGATCCCCACACCGTAGATGAGGGAGTGCTTGGCGAGTGTCTTGAAGTCAGCCAGCATAGGTGGCTTCCCGTCCCCTGGTTCGCTTACCTGCCTGCGCTTTCCTGCCGGCAGAAACAGCAACGCCGCCGGGCGGCGGCGTCACCACTGCTCCATCGGGCGGGGCAGGCTTAGCTGCCCTCCTGCGCCCACTCCACGGTGCGGCAAATCCCCTCCTCAAAGCTTACCTGGGGCTGATAGCCCAGGTACTGCCGGGCCCGGCTGATGTCGGCCAGCGAGTGCTTGACATCCCCCCGCCGCTCCTGCTCAAACTGCGGCTGCACCTGCCGCCCCACCACCTTGCCCACCAGCTCCAGCAGCTCCAGCAGGCTGTGCCGCTCGCCGCAGGCGATGTTCATCACCTGGCCCGTCGCCTCCGGCACCGTGGCCGCCAGCAGATTGGCCGCCACCACGTTGGCCACGTAGGTGAAATCTCGCGACTGCAGGCCGTCGCCGTAGATCACCGGCGTGCCCCCGTTGAGCAGGCAGGCGATAAAGCGGGGGATCACCCCGGCATAGTGCGACTTCGGGTCCTGGCGGGGGCCGAAGACGTTAAAGTAGCGCAGCACCGCCGTCTCCAGGCCGAACACCTGGTGAAACACCTGCATGTAGTATTCGCCCGCCAGCTTGCTCGCCGCGTACGGGCTCTTGGGCGCAGGCGCCATCTCCTCGTGCTTGGGCAGCGTGGGCTTGTCGCCGTAAACCGAGGAGGAGGAGGCGTAGACCACGCGCTTGACCCCGCTCTGCCGGGCCGCCTCCAGCACGTTTACCGTACCGTCCACATTCACCTGGTGGCTGGTCATCGGGTCGTCCACCGAGCGCTGCACCGAGGGCAGGGCGCCCTGGTGGAGCACGTAGTCCACACCCTGGCACGCCCGCAGCACCGCCTGGTAGTCCCGCAGGTCCCCCTCTATGATCTCCGCCTGGCCGGCTGCCGGCGCCAGGTTCTCCCGGTGCCCGGTCGAGAAGTTGTCCAGTACCCGCACCCTCTCGGCACGGCTGACCAACTCTGCGACCAGGTGCGAGCCAATGAACCCGGCCCCACCGGTGACAAGGTAAAATGCCATCCAGACCCCCTGGGAGTTGCAGATAGCGCTGCTGACGCCCTGGCATCAGGCGTGCCAGGCGCATCCTAAGTTCCGGCGCGGCCGAAGACCACCTTCACCGTCAGCAGCACAATCCTCAGGTCGTACCACAACGAGCAGCGGTAGAGGTAGAGCCAATCGTACCGGAGTTTGTTGTAGACATTCGTCAGGTAGCCGCCGTAAACCTGCGCCAGGCCCGTGATTCCCGGGCGCACCTCGTGGCGCTTGGCGTAGCCTGGCACCTGGGCCATGAAGTTGCTCACAAACTCCGGCCGCTCCGGCCGGGGGCCGACCACGCTCATATCGCCCTTGATCACGTTCCAGAACTGCGGTAGCTCGTCCAGGCGCGTCGCCCGCAGGAAGCGGCCCACCGCCGTCACCCGGGCATCATAAGGGTCGGCCAGCACCGGCCCGGTGGTCTTTTCCGCATCCACCACCATGGTGCGCAGCTTGTACATGCGGAAGGTCTGGCCGCCCTTGCCTACCCGCTCCTGCACGAAGAAGGCGGGGCCCTCGGAGGTGGCCTTGATCAGCAGCGCCGCCAGCAGCACCAGCGGCCAACTGAGCGCCAGCATGAGCAGCGAAAACAGCACGTCCAGCACCCGCTTGCACACCAGGTACCAGTGTGCCGGCCGGCGGCAGTTTACCCGCACCAGGGGGGTGTCGTCCACCGGGTCAATCTGCAGGTCGCTCACCATGCTCTCGTACAGCGAGGGCACCACCCGCAGCTTCACCCGCTCTGCCTGGCCGGAGGCCACCAGTTCGGTCACCATGCGCTCCTGCCAGCTCGGCAGGTAGGCCACGATCACCTCGTCCACGTGGTAGCGCTCGATCAGCCAGGTCAGGTCGGAGGGCTGGCCCAGGAGTTGCACGCCGTTGGCCTTGGCCCGCTCCGGATCGTCGTCCACAAACCCCACCAGGTGGTAGCAGCGCTCGGGATGGTGGCGCATTTCCTCGGCGATGCTGAGCGCGCGCTGCCCGCCCCCCAGGATGATCACATTGCGGCAGCCCTGCCGGTGCCTGGCCGCAGCCTGCACCAGCCGCCGCCGTGCCCGCATCCGCCGCCGCGCCATGCGGGCCCCCGATCGGTAAGACGCGATTACCATGGCCGCCAGCAGAATCAATGGCAGATGAGGCACGATCACGGCCAGGCTAAGCTCTCCTGTCTCCATGCTACTCCCGCCCCGCAAAACGGGGCCTCACCGGCTCCTATGTGGTTTGCGGGTGCCCTTCCTGCCGCTTGGCAGATGCCCAGCTCCCCCCAGCACCAATCTCGAACACCGGTAACCGCTCCCCCTGCTCCCGCAGCACCTGCCGCATGGGAGCAAAAGCAAACTCCAAGAGCAGCCGCTCCAGCTTCGGCTCCGCCTCCTCCAGGTTGCCGTAGCGCCGCAGGTACTGCCAGGGGTGCAGGCGCTGGCGCGGCTGCCCCGTGTCCAGCTCCCAGAGGCGCAGGTAAACCACCCCGGGTAGCCCCCGCCGGTTCAGACGCCTCAAGGCGCCCGCCGTCACCCGGTAGGGCAGAAAGCGCAAGTGCCCGCCTCCCGCGTACCCGGCCTGCCAACCGGCCAGCCACACCGGGGACACCGGAAACTCGGCCAGCAGGCTCTTCCCCGCCCTGGCCACCCGGTAGGGCTGGCACCAGTCCGGCAGCCCCCGCCCCCGTCGGGCAGGCAGGCAGCTTGAATCATACTTGATGCCGTGCTCCGCCAGCACCTCCAGCGCCCACAGGCTGCCCTCACCCACCGAAAAGCCGGCCGCCCGGTAGCCCACCGCCGGCTCGCCGGCGATCTCCTCCATCAGTTGCTGGCAGCGGTTGATCTCCCAGGCAAACTGGGTGGCCGTCTGCCGGTACACGGGCTCCTCTTGGTAGCCGTGGATCGCCACCTCGTGCCCCCGGCGGCAGATCTCCCTTACCAGGCCGGGGTAGTGCTCGGCATTCCAGCCCAGCACGAAAAAAGTAGCCCGCACCGCCGCCTGCTCCAAGAGGGCCAGCAGCCGGTAGGTCATTGCCTCCAGCCGGTGCTCGCAGCGCTCCCACTGCTCGCGACCGATGATACTGCTCACCTCCGGCGACTGGAACCAGTCCTCGGCGTTGATCGTCAGCACATTCTTGATCGGCGCCTGCTCGCTCACCATCAGTTCCTTTGCCACCTCACCTGCTGGCGCCCGCAGGCCAGCTTCACCAGCCCCACGATGTCGGCCACATACGCCAGGCAGAAATAGTAAGGCAGCAGCAGCCAGCCGCCGGCCCGCCGGTGCTTCTCAAACCAGTGGCCGGCCGCCCCAGCCGCATAAAAAGCAAGCTGCGCCCCCAGGGCCGCCGCCAACCAGGGCGACCGGGTCGCTCCCGCGGCCGCTCCCAGCAGCGCCCCCAGCATGAACAGCGGGCACAGGTGCCGCAGCAGGTAGTGCGACCACATGGGCCACGCCACCCCGCTGCCCGGCCGCAGCAGGGCCCGCTGGCGCCAGAGAAATTGCCAGGTGCCGCCGGTAGTGCGCGTCTTGCGCCGGAACTCCCGCCCCGCATCCCCGTCCCGCTCCCCGCAGGCGACCGCCGAGGGCGCATGCACCACCCGCCAGCCCCGCCTGATCAGGTCCAGCGGGATGAAGGCGTCCTCGCTCACCGTGTCCGGCGGTATGGGCCGGAACGCCTGCCGCCGCACCGCGTAGATGCAGCCGGCCGCCCCCAGCATGGAGTGCAGCTCGCTCTCCTTGCTGCGTACGAACTGCTCCAGCCGCCAATAGAGTCCGGCGCCCGTGCCCACCGCAGAGGCGGGATGGGCAAACCGCACCACCCCGCTCACCGCCCCCACGTCGGCGGCAAACGCCCCCACCAGCGCCTGCACCGCCCCCGCCTCCAGCAGCTCCTCGGCGTCGGTGAGCACCACGATCTCCCCCCGGCAGGCGGGAATGGCGTCGTTGAGGGTGGCGGCTTTGCCCTGGCGCACCGGGAAGCTCAGCAGCCGCACCGGCGGGCTGAACAGGCGTACCATCGCCTCCGTGGCGTCGCTGCAGCCGTCAGCGGCCACCACCACCTCCAGGCGGTCGCAGGGATAGGGTAGGGACAGGCAATTGCGCAGCTTGCGCACGATGGTGTGCTCTTCGTTGTAGGCGGCGATCAGCACCGACACCGCGGGCAGGTCGCGCCCAAACTCGGGCTCCGGCGCGGGCCGCCGCCGCAGTCCTGCCCACAGGGCCAGCAGCAGCGGGTAGCCTACCCAGGTGTAAAGCAGGGCGGCGGCGCTCAGGCAAAACAGAACCGCAGGCCAGTGCTCAGCCAGCAATTCCACCCCCCCTCCAGGCGAGCATCCGCCGCCGTGCCAACTGGTAGCACCTCTCCCCACACAGGCCCCGCACCAGGCGCGGCCCCTGCGCCTTGAGCTGCTCTGCCTGCCAGCGGGGGAAAGCATGGCGGCAAAGCTGGGCCAGCACTGCCCGGGTGGTGCCGGCGCGCACCGTGACCCGGCGCCAGGCAAAGGGCGAGGTCCAGGCCCGGTTGTCGCCAAAATAGGAGGTGAAAGCCCCCAGGTACCCCAGGCGCTGGGCAATAGCTGCCAGGTGGCGATGGTAGCCTCCCTGGGGCACGGACGCAAACACCACCGGCATTCCCAGGCCCTGCTCCAGCATCGCCTGGGAATGTGCCAGCTCGTACTCCAGTTCCTCCCGCGGCAGCAGGGAGAAGGCGCGGTGGGTGACCCCGTGACTGCCCACCGTGTGCCCCTGGTCCCGCAGCTCCGCCAGCTGCCACCAGCCCAGGGAGTCGGCATCCCCGACCCGGCCCGCGATCAGGAAAAAGGCGCCTTTCATCTCCCGCCGGGCCAGCTCCGCCGCTGCCACCGCACAGTGGCTGGGATCGCCGTCGTCAAAAGTAAGCATTACCGGCCGCGCCGGCAGCCTGCCCTGCCCCCGGCACCAGCGCCACAGGTCCTCCGGCAGCACCGTCTGGTAGCCCGCCTCCTGCAGGTAGTCTAAGTGCTCCCGGAACTGGGAGGCGCTGATGGTATAGGCCGCGTCACCTGGCCGCCAGGCGGCAGGGGTGCCCGACTCCGGGGTGATGCGGTGATACATGAGCACCGCCGCTCGCCCCGCCGCCGCTGCCCCGCTCTCAGCCCACTCCTGCATCAGCCTGCACCCCCTGCGGTCCTGGTAAAGGTGCGCACCGCCGGCTCCCCGGCCGCGCTGTCCAGCTTGCCCACCCGCCGGCCGTTCCAGGTGAACTCGATGGCCTGCGGGTCGGCCACGTGCACGGTCACCTCTTGCTCCCCCTGCCACTGGTTGCGCCCGGGCAGCAGCTCCCCCTCATAGCACAGCTTGCCGTCGGTGGTCACCCGCACCCAGGTCTGCCTGCTAACTCTGCCCACCACCACCACCGGGCTGGCAGCCGTCAGCGCTGGCGCCTGGGAGGGCCGGGGCGCCGACTGCGGCTTGGCCATCAGCAGGTAGCCGCCGAGGGCCACCGCCGCCAGCACCGCCCCCGCCTGCAGCCAGGTGGCTGCCAGGCGCCAGCCGGGAGCAGCCACCGCCTGGGCCGGCGCCGCCTCCTCGGCCGGGTCCGGCTGGGTCGGCTCGGGCTCCGGGGCCGCCTGCACCGCCTCTTCCGCCGCGGGGAGGGCGGGCGCTACCTGCACCGGTGCGGCCAGTTCGTGGCGGGCGGGGTAGTAGTGCTCGTGGTAGCGCATGCTGTCCACGTTCGACTGCGGCACATCGTTCAGCACCACGCCAATCACCGTGGCCCCCGCCTTGTTCAGCAGTTGCCGCACCTGCAGCTCTGTTCCCCGCGGCGCTTGCTGCGCCCGCACCACCAGCAGCACGCCGTCCAGAATGCTGGAGAGCACCGCGGCATCGCTGAAGGCAATGGCGGAGGGGGTGTCAAAGAGCACGAAATCGCATTCCTGCCGCAGCCGGTTGATCAGCTCCCGCAGCTGGGGCGAGTTCACCAGCAGCGAGGGATTGGGCGCACTCGGCCCCGCCGGCATCAGCAGCAGGTTCTCCATCCGGGTGGGCCGCAAGGCCGCTACCAGCTCGGCCTGGCCCAGCAGCACGCTGGTCAGCCCGGCGCTGTTGTCCACGCCGAAAATGCGGTGCAGGCTGGGCCGCCGCAGGTCGGCGTCCACCAGGATCACCCGCTTGCCCGCCTCGGCCAGGGAAATGGCCAGGTTGCAGATGGTGGTGGTGCCGCCCTGCCCGGGGCGGGCGGTGGCTACCATGATGGTCTGCAGCGGCTTGTCCCGCTGCTCGAAAAGCAGGTCCGTGCGCAGGAACCGGTAGGCCTCGGCGTAGGCGGACACCGGCGCCAGGTAGCTCACCTGGGGGAGCTGCAAGGGGGTGTAGCCGCCGATCTCCGGAATCACCCCCGACACCGGAAGCTGCAGCAGCCGCTCCGCATCCACCGTGGTCTGCACTCGGTTGTCCAGCGTTTCCATCGCCAGCGCGATCCCCACCGAAAGCGCCAGGCTCAGCACCACCCCCAGGATGAAAAGCTGCAGCGGGCTGGCCGTCTTGGTCATGGGGCCCAGGGCGGTGGTGGCCGGGTCCACTACCTTGATCGTATCTGCATTGCCAGACAGGTTCTCGTCCAGCCGCGCCTGGTCCAGGGCGGTCTTCAGGCGGGTGTAAGCCTGCTCGGCTACCCGGAACTCGCGGGTGAGCGCAGCCAGGGTCACTCCCAGCGCCGACTGCTGGCGCCGCTCCACCTGCCCACGGCTCGCCAGCTGGCGCAGCGCACTCGCCTTGGCACCCAGGGCCACCCGCTGCGCCTCGTAGTCCGCCAGGTTGTCCAGCAAGCGGATGTGCAGCGGGTTGCGGGTGACCGTGGTGCTGGTGATCACCCGCGCCATCTGCTGCTGCAAGCGGCCCCGCAGATCCTCCACCCGGGCCCGCAGGACCACCACGTTCGGGTGCTTCTCCTGGTGGATGGCCACCTCGGCTGCCAGCTCGGTCTCCAGCTGCACCAGCTGCCGCTGCAGCTCGGTGACCACCGGGTTGTCCGTACTGCCGGTGGCCATGACCACGGTTTCCGGCACGGCCGCGAGCTGGTGGCGAATCGCCGACGCCTTGGCGCTCATTTCCCGGCGCTGGGCCTCGGTGCTCTCCCATTCCAGGTCCACCGGCGTCTGGGGCAGGGTCCGCTCCTCCAGGGGGGTGGCGGCCGCCTGCGCCTTGAAGCCCGCCAGCTCCGCCTCGGCCTGCCTGAGCTGGCCCTGAGACTTGGTCAGCTCCTCCTCCAGAAAGCGCCGGTTCTTCAGGGCCTCCCGCTGGCTGAGCTCGTGGTAGTAGGAAACGAAGATGCTGGCGATGGCGTTGGCAGCGTAAATGCTCTCCTCCGCCTGCCTCATCATCATCGAGATCCTGAGCATGCTGGTGCTGGGCAGGGGCTCCACCGTGAGCTGCTTCTGCAGCTGCTCGGTGCTCATGGGCAGCGAGAGCTGCTGCCGCGCCCGCTCCAGCACCGTCTGGCTCTGCGCCAGGTAGATCAGGTTGGCCAGCTGCTGGGCGCGCTCCTCGATGTCAATGGAGGAAGGCTCCGGGGAGGGCTGCATGGCCAGCACCACGGCACCCGAGATCACCGAGCGCCTGAGCGCCTGGTCGGAGGGCATCACCAGCACCGACGCCTTGTAGTAGCGGGGCAGCAGCAGGCAGCCCAGCGCCACCAGGAAAAGGCTGATCCCCAGCGCCGTCAGCACCACGTAGCGCCGCCGCGAGAGGATCGAGCACAACCGCCAGAAATCAGTTACCGTCATGGCTCACCATATCAGGATGCGGTAGAGCAAGGGCAGCAGCGGCCCCATCTTCTCCAGGGCGCTCCTGGGGCGCACCGCGTTCTCTGGGATCACCAGGATGTCCCCCTCTTGCAGCGCCATGTTCAGGGACAGGTCGGACTTGTAGAGCAAGCGTTCCAGGTCCACCGGGATGCGCTGCGGCTGGCCGTTGCCGGCCACCGAGTCGCGCAGCAGGCTGGCCTCCTTGGGCCGCGCCAGCGCAGTCAGCCCGCCCGCCTGCGCCAGCGCCTCCAGCAGCAGCGCCCCCCGGCGCAGCAGCACCGGCCCCGGCCGGTTCACCGCCCCCAGCACGAACACCTGGGCCGCGGGCGGGGGCACGGTCAGGGTGTCGCCCGGCCCCACCGTCACCTGCGGCGCCCCTTCCGTGGTCAGCAGTTGGTTCAGGTTGATCACCACTCGCTCGCCGTTGCTGCGGGTGATGGTAGCGTGCTCCACGTCCACCGCCGTCTTCTCCGCCAGGCCGCCCGCCTTGGTGATGGCTTCCCACACCCCCACCGGGCCGTGCATGCCCAGGCTGTAGAGGCCGGGCTTCAGCACCCGGCCCAGCACCTGGTAGCCTCGCTCCGCGGTCACCCGGGGCACCACCAGGTTGTCACCGCTGAAGAGCAGCGGGTCGTTGATCATGCCCGCGGGGGTGGCCAGCTCAGGCAGGCTGTGCTGGGTGGCGCCCACCCCGGGTCGCACCAGCTGCACTGTCTCCATGTCGGCCTGGTCGCTGAAGCCGCCGGCCGCGTTCAGGGCTTCGGAAAGCTTGCTCCCCGGGGGCACAAAGTAGATGCCTGGCGTGCGCACCTCGCCGCTGATGGCGATCTTCAGCTTGGCCTGCTCCACCAGGTCCACCGTCACCTGCGGGTTCTTGATGTACTCGGACAGCTTTTGCGCCAGCTCCGCCGCCACCGCAACCGTGGTGCGGCCAGCGGCCTGCACCTCGCCCGCCAGCGGCAGCGAGATCATGCCGTCCGGGCGCACCAGCAGCCTTCCGCTGAGAGTAGGCTCGCCCAGCACGGTGACGGCGATGGCATCGCCGGCAGCCAGGTCGGCGGCTGCTGCCGGCGCCAGGCCGACCAGCAGGGCGATGCCAATCAGGGCAAGCGTTCTTGTCATCACTTGTGCGGCCTCCAACAGCTCTCTGCAGCAAAAAACGTGCCAACGCTTGTCCCCTTCTCAAAACAGCGGTCTTGGTGTATAATGCGCGAAAGCGTCAGGCCAATAGCATCAACCCAGCCCGCGGCTAACGCCGCACTCTCGGCCCCTCACCGCCAGCCCGCTGCGCTCACAACAGAATTGGCCAATTGCTTGGATGCCTGTCCCTGCAATTAGCAATGACAAATGGTATGAGCGTGTGCTTGACCGAACCGGCCGAGGCGGGCTCCGCCGCCTGGCACCACCACCTCGCGCCCCCGGGCTATCCAGCCCTGCACCAGGGGGCGCTGCGCATTCTGCTCGCGCTTAATGCCGAGCCGCCCGCCGCCAGCTTGTTTGGCCTGCTGGGTGAGGTGCTCACCAGCGCCGCCGCCTGCGCTTGCCTGATCACCGGCGCCGATGGCGAAGGCGCCCTCAGCGTGCAGTGGCACTCCCCCGACGCGCCGGAGCACCTGCCCCGCCACCTGGCGTTCCCTGCGCCCCCCGCTCCCGGCGTGCTTGCCGGCAAGGCCGGCGCCCAGCACTACCTGTGCGCACCCCTGCTCGCCTCGGGCCGCCTGGTGGGCGGCCTGCACCTGCTGCGGCCCGCCCGCTTCACCGCCGCGGAGCAGCGCTGGCTGGCGGCCCTGGCCTGCCAGCTCGGCCATTGGCTGGCACGCACCACCCGCAGGCAGCACCTGGCCCAGAAGCTTTCTCACCTGGAGATCGCGCTGCAGTCCGGCGCCGCCGGCTCCCCGGGCGTGGACCGCCTGCTTACCGGCGCCCTGCACAGCATGGCCGACGCCCTGGAGGCCGATAGCTGCTCCCTGGTGCTCGCCCATCGGGAAACCGGCCAGCTCATCGTGGACACCGCTTACGGCCTGGACGATCGGGCCCGGGAGCGCACCCGCCTGGGGGAGGGCATCGCCTCCTACGTGATCGAGAGCGGCCAGCCCATCCTCATCAACGACCCCCGCCGCGACCCTCGCCTGGCCGGCCGCGCCTTTACCCCCCGGCCGGGCATCGGCTCCTCCCTCTGCCTCCCCATCGAGGTGGCGGGGGTGGTGCAGGGGGTGGTGAGCCTAAACCGGCGCAAGGCCAAAGCCCCCTTCCAGGAGGCGGACCTGCGCCTGGCCGCCAGCCTCGCCGGGCAGCTCGCGCCCTGCATCGAGAATGCCATCCTCTACCAGCGCACGGCCGCCTCCCTGCAGGAGATGGACACCCTCACCCGGCTCACCGGCGCCCTCTCCGCCACCCTGGATCCCGACTCCATCTGCCGCCTGGTGGCCGATGCCGCCCGCCAGCTGCTGGGTGCCCGGCGCTGTCGGCTGCACCTCCCTGGTGACGGCTCCGATCCCGCCGTGCTGGACTGCCTCTCCTTGGGCGCCCCCCACCAGGAGCCCGGCCGCCTGCTGCTGCCGGTGGCCGCCGCGGGCGCCACCCTGGCCGTGGCCGAGTTGGCTCTGCCCGCCGGCCGCTCGCCCTCGGCCGCCAACCTGGCCCTGCTGCAGCGCGTGCTGGAGGGCGCCGCCGTGGCCCTGCAAAACGCCACCGCCCACCAGTCCCTGCGCTCCCACCTGGCCGAGCTCAACCTGGTCTACCAGGGCCTGCAGCGTATCTCGGCCTCCCTCAAGCCCGAGCGCATCCTCTCCGAGCTGGCAGCGGCTGGCTGCGGCCTGCTGCAGGGCGAGGGCCGGGCCCTGCTCGGGCTCTATCCCGGCCCCTGGGGCGAGGCCCCGGCCTTGCCGCCGGCCTGCCGGGTGCAGTGGCTGAAGGCTGGCAGCGCCGCCGCCCGCCTGCTCCTGGAAGACGACGGCCCCCGCACCATGGAAACCTGCCGCCATCCCGTGCTGGTCAACCTGCTGCGGGATTGGCAGCTCCCTTATGCAGTGGTGGTCCCCTTGCGCACGCCTGAGCTGGACCTGGGAAGCATGGTCTTCCCCCTCGCCGCACCCCCGCCGCCCGGGCGCCTGCAGGCGGTGCAGACCCTGGTCAGCCATGCCGCCGCCATCATCAAGCAGGCGCTGGATTACCAGGACGCCGCCCTGCAGCAGCCCCTGGAAGTCTCGGCCCTTTACCGGCTCTGCGAGCAGATCAGCACCGCCACCAGCCTGGAGTCCGCCCTCAACGCGGTGCTGGACATCGTCGCCTCCATCGTGGATTTCGACGAGGCCGCGGTCTCCCTCTGCCAGGGCCCGGAAAGCAAGCTGCACACCATCGCCTGGCGGGGCGCTGATCCCACCGCCTCCAGCCAGGAATATCGCGACCTGTGCAGCTGGGTGGCCCGGGAGGGCAAGGCCTTCCTCTCCAGCAGCGCCCTGGAGCCGCCCGGCCAGGTAAGCTCGCTTATGGCCGTGCCCCTGGTGGTGGAGCAGCACTGCCTGGGCGTGCTCTGCGTGCGCTCCCGGGCCCGCTCCCGCCCCTATGCCGAGGAGCAGGTAAAGCTGCTCTCCATCGTGGGCTCGCAGGCGGCCGCCATCTACCACGCCCTGCAATCCCTGGGCAGCCTCAGCCGTTACACCGACAACATCCTGCAGAGCATCGTCGCCGGCATCATCGGCCTGGACAACGAGGGCACCATCGTCATGTGGAGCCCGGCCGCCGAGCGCATCCTTTCCTATTCGTCGCGGCGCGCCACCGGCCGCCGCCTCGACCAGGTGGTGGAAGAGGTGGCCCGCACCCACGGCGCCGCCATCGGCACCCTGCCCCTGCTGGTACGCCGCGTCACCGCTACCCAGGCCGCCTCCGGCCAGGCCCTGCAGCTGCTGCGCCCCGAGGGCAGCATCGCGCTCAGCGTATCCTGCAGCCCCCTGCGGGGCGAGGCGGGCGAGCACCTGGGCGCGGTGCTGCTGCTGGAGGATGTCACCGAGCGCAAGCGCATGGAAGAGCGGGTGGCGCGCATGAACCAGTTGGCGGCGGTGGGCCACCTGGCGGCTAACGTGGCCCACGAAATCCGCAACCCCATCAGCGCCATCAAGACTGCCGCCCAGTTCCTGAGCAACGAATACCGGGGCGAAGAGCTGATCAGCCAGTTCGCCGGCATCATCAACGAGGAGTGCGACCGCCTTACCAAGACCACCACCGATTTCCTCAACTTCGCCCGCCCCTCTGCCCCCGAGCTGCGGCCGAGCTCAGTGGTGACGGTGCTCAAGCGCACCCTGCAGCTGGTGATGCCCGAGCTGGAGCGCCACTCCATCCAGGTGCTCACCCGCTTCGACCCTCTGCCCGAGGTGATGGCCGACCCGGACGAGCTGGAGCAGGTGTTCCTGAACCTGATCAACAACGCCCTGCATGCCATGGAGGGGGCCGGCACCCTCACCCTCACTGCCCGGCCCGCGCCCGAGGGCGGAGTGCTGGTGACCATTGCGGATACCGGGTGTGGGATTGCACCCGATGACCTGGAAGAAGTTTTCAAGCCTTTCTACACCACCAAGACCAAGGGCACCGGGCTGGGCCTGCCCATTGTGCGCAAGATCGTGGAGGCGCACGGCGGCCGGGTAAGCCTGACCAGCGAGCTGGGCCGGGGTGCCTGCTGCCAGCTGAGCCTGCCGGGCCAGGCGCAGCCGCCCGCAGCCCTGCCCGCCGCAGCGCAGGACCCGGCACTCCTGGAACGCGGGCGCCCCCTGGGACAGCTCGAGCTGTTCCGGGGCGCCGATTGATCCGTGAGGTAGACGCCAGCGATGGAAGAAGCGGCCTGCATCCTGATCGCCGATGACGAACCGAATCTCTGCCAGGTGGTCTCCACCGTCCTGCGCAAAGAGGGCTACCAGGTGCTGGTGGGCAAGGACGGCGAGGAAGCGCTCGCCCTCCTGGAAGCGCACCACGTGGACCTGCTGCTTACCGATGTCATCATGCGCAAGGTCTCCGGGGTGGAGCTGCTCCGCCACGTGCGGGAAACCCGGCCCCAGGTGCCGGTGGTGATGATGACCGCCTACGGCACCATCAAGACCGCGGTGGACGCCATCAAGCTGGGCGCCTTCAACTACCTGGCCAAGCCCTTCGACATGGAGGAGATGAAGAACGTGGTGCGGGCTGCCCTGGAATCCCGCACCCGGGGCGCCCCCGTCGCCCCCCCGCCCGCCAGGGCCGAGTTTAAGTTCGATGACATCGTGGGCCAGGGCGCCTGGCGGGAAGAGGTGGCCCGTATCGTGGGCAAGGTGGCCGTGAGCCGGGCCACCGTGCTCATCCGGGGCGAATCCGGTACCGGCAAGGAGCTGATCGCCCGCGCCATCCATGTCAATAGCAACCGCCGCCAGCGCCCCTTCATCGCCGTGGCCTGTGCCGCCCTCTCCTCCGACCTGCTGGAAAGCGAGCTCTTTGGCCACGAAAAAGGCGCCTTCACCGGCGCCGTCGCCCAGCGCCAGGGCCGCTTTGAGTTGGCCAACGGCGGCACCCTGTTCCTGGACGAAATCGGCGACATCAGCGCCAACCTGCAGCTCAAGCTGCTGCGGGTGCTGCAGGAGCGGGAGTTCGAGCGCGTGGGCGGCATCAAGACCATCAAGTCGGACGTGCGCATGATCGCCGCCACCAACCGCGACCTGGAGCGGGCGGTGCGCGCCAACCAGTTCCGGGAAGACCTTTACTACCGGCTGCAGGTGGTGCAGATTCACCTGCCGCCGCTGCGGGAGCGCCCGGAGGATGTCCCGGTGCTGCTCGAGCATTTCATGCGCAAATATAACCGGGAAAATGCCCGCCGCCTCGCCCAGGTGGACCCCCCGGTGCTGGCAGCGCTGATGCGCTACACCTGGCCGGGGAATGTGCGGGAGCTGGAGAACGCCATCGAGCACGCGGTGGTGATGTCGGAAACCGATACCATCGTGCTTACCGCCGACCTGCTGCCGCCCAAGGTGGTCTGCTTCCCGGATACCCCCAGCCTGGAACAGGACCGGCGCACCCAGATCGAGCAGGCGCTGGTCGCCGCCGGGGGCAGAGTGCCCCGTGCTGCCGCCGCCCTGGGCATGACCACCCGGGCGTTGCGCCAGTACCTGCATAAGTACGGCTTGGCCGGCGCCGCCGCCTCCCCCCGGCGACTGCGCCCCTGAGCCGCCGCCCCTGTCGTGGCACGCTTTTTGCTGATTCCAGACAGCAGGCTTCACTGCGGGAGCTCGCATGACCAAGTTGGCCAAACAGGTGCTGCTGGAAGTGGGAGACCCCTACTTCACCGGGATGGCCTCGCGCCACCTTAGCCGCGCCGGCTGTCTGCTGCTGCATGCGCCCGACCTGGACGCCGCCCGCCGTGCCCTGCATGCCCAATCCCTGCACCTGCTCTTGCTCGATTGCTCCCCCTGGCCGGCGGCCGCCCCCACCTTTATCCGGCAGGCCCTCTCCCTGCAGCCCGACCTGGCCATTGTGGCCCGCACCGGCTGTGACCAGGCGCTCGCCCAGGCGGCCATGGACGCCGGCGCCGCCACCGTCTGCCAGCATTGGCCGGCCCCTCACATCTTGCTGCGCATGCTCCAAAGCCTGTCCGCGCTCCCCAGCCCCCCTTCTGCCATCTCGCCCGCGGGCGCCCTCGCCCAGAACCAGGCCATGTGGCTGGAGGTCGCCGCCCCTGATTGCTCCGGCCGCTTCCCCGTCACCCTGCTCCGGCGCCCGGCGGCCCACCTGGTGGTGAGCGCCCCCGGCGCCGGCGGGCTGCCTCTCTCCCTGCCCCAGGGGCTGGAGGTGAGCGTCGGCTTCGGCACTCCCCAGGGGTGGTACGAGTTCTCCAGCCAGGTGATCGCCAACACCTTCCACGACCGGCAGCCCCTGCTGCTGCTTACCCAGCCCCAGGTGCTCAGCCACCAGCAGCGCCGCCGCCACGCCCGCACCCAGGCGCAGTTCCCGGTGCGGCTTTCCGCTCCCTCTGCCAGCTTCTCGGGGGTGGCCCATGACATCAGCCGGGGCGGCGTCCGCCTGCTCTCCCCCCAGGTGGTGCCCACGGGCGTGATGTTTGCCGCGCAGGCAAACGGCTTCAGCGCCTGGACCCGGGCCGTCTGGTGCCAGCCCCTGCAGGGCCAGTACCTGGTGGGGCTGGAGTTCCACCCCGCCCTCGCCCCGGGCGAGGCCGAGCAGCAGCTCTCAGCGCTGGGGGTTAGCCTGCCATGAGGTACCAGCAGGCCGCCAGGCAGGCCGTTCGCCAGCGCATGGGGGCCAAGCTGATCGCCGCCGGCGCCATCCTGGAAATGTCCGGCTCGGAGCTGCAGCAGCGCATCCACGAGGAGCTTTCTGCCAACCCCGCCCTGGAGCTCTCCGACGAGCAGCTCTGCCCGGTCTGCAATTCACCCCTGCGCGGCGGGCGCTGCCGCAGTTGCACCTATGTCCAGCACGCATTGGAGGCGCTGGCGGGGGAGGTCCGTGCCCCCTATTCGGCCGAGCCCGATGACGACCCCTTCGCCCGCATGGAGGTACCAGTAAGCCTGCAGGACCACCTGCGCCTGCAGGCCCGCCTGGCCCTGCCCCGCGGCGACTACCCCCTGGCTGCCTACCTGATCGCCAATGTGGATGATCGCGGGCTGTTGACATCAGACCTCTCGGAGCTGGCGGCGGAGGTGCAGCTCCCGGTGGAGGAGTTGCAGCGGGTGCAGACGATGCTGCAGACCCTGGATCCCACCGGCGTCTGCAGCAGCACCCCCCAGCAGGCGGTGCTGGCTCAGCTCCACCTGCTCAGCCAGGAGCAGCCGGTGCACCCCCTGGCGCAGGCCATTATCCGCCAGCACTGGCATTCCCTCGCCAACCACGCCTACTGCAAGATCGCCCGCGCCCTGCACACCACCGTGGAGCAGGTGGAAGAGGCGCTGGCCTTCATCCGCGCCAACCTCAACCCCTATCCAGGCAGCCAGTTCCGCGTTTCCTGGGAGCACGACCCCGCCAACCCCCAGGCCCTGGCCCGGCCCGACGTGATCATCCACCGCAACCTGGACGAGTACATGGTGGAGGTGATGGAGTCGCAGGAATACGTGCTGCGGGTCAGCGAAACCTACCGGGAGCTCCAGCGCACCGCCCGCATGCAGAGTTGGCCGGCCCAGGAGTGGAGGGAAGCCCTGGATTGCCTGCACCAGGCAGAGTGGTTCATCCACAGCATCCGCATGCGCCGCCGCACCCTCAAAGAAGTGACCGAGTGCATAATTGAGCTGCAGCGGCCCTGCCTGGACACCGGGCTGGAGGAGCGGCTGCGGCCGCTTACCCGGGTGCAGGTGGCGGCAGAGCTGGGCAAGCACGAATCCACCGTCAGCCGCGCCATCACCGGCAAGCTGGTGCTGCTGCCCGCTCCCAGCAGCCGCATCGTGCCCCTGGACCACTTCTTCATCCCCGCCCTGGGCATCAAGAGCCAGATCGAGCACCTCATCCAGCGGGAAAGCCCCGAGCGCCCCCTCACCGATCAGCAAATCTGCCAGATCCTGGCCACCCGGGGCCACCGCGTGGCCCGCCGCACCGTCGCCAAGTACCGCCTGGCCCTCCGTATCCCCTGTTCCGAGCAGCGCGGCCACCGCTGACCCCCCAGGCGCCTCCTCCCTCGCCCGCGGTTGACATTTCCCGGCCCTTAGACTACACTTTGGTCGTTCCGGCGCCGCGCCCGTAGCTCAGTGGATAGAGCAACTGCCTTCTAAGCAGTGGGCCGCAGGTCCGATTCCTGCCGGGCGCGCCACCCCCATCCTGAGATCTGGGGCAGCTCTTGCCGATCAACACGTGGCGGACGTAGCTCAACGGTAGAGCACTGGACTGTGGATCCAGGGGCTGTGGGTTCAAATCCCATCGTTCGCCCCATCTTTCCCCCGAACAACAACCGTCCGTCCGTAGGGCAGGAGCTTGCTCCTGCCCTGCCTGCTCCCTCCTCCCTCCTATCACCCCGCCGCGCCCTGTCCTGTCATGCCGGCCCCCGCTCGGCTTCTCTTGTCATTTCGAGGGAGGCTCCGCCGACCGAGAAATCCCGCTCCCCTCTCTTGCCCTCGTAGGGGCGCATCGCATGCGCCCGCCTCCGTTGCCCACACAGGCAGGACTCCTCGCCGGCATGGGCAAATAGGGCCCTCGTTTCCCATCACCTCTCGCAGGCGGCCTCACCATGGACCGCAAGCTCCACCAGGCAGCCCAGTTGCATCTGCAGTCAGAGACCGGCGCTGTCCGCAAGGATCCCTCCGGCCGCCTCCGCATCTGCCTCTGCTATCCCAATACCTACTACCTGGGCATGTCCAACCTGGGCTACCAGGGCGTGTACTGGCTGCTCAACCAGCAGCCCCGGGCCGCCTGTGACCGGGCCTTCCTGCCCGAGCGCAGCCAGCTTGCCCGCTACCAGGCCACTCGCACCCCCGTCATCGGGCTGGAAACGGGCTTGCCCCTGCGCGATTTCCACGTGCTCGGCTTCTCGCTCAACTTTGAGCTCGACTATGCCCACCTCCCGCTCATGCTCTCCCTCTCCGGGGTGCCCCCCCTGGCCTCCGCCCGGGCCGACCCCGACCCCCTGGTGATCCTGGGCGGCCCCGCCCCCAGCTATAACCCGGAGCCCCTGGCCGCCTTTGCCGACGCCGTGGTGGTGGGGGAGGCGGAGGAGGTGATCGCTCCCCTCACGCAGATCCTCTGTGCCTGGGCCCTGGAGGGCCGGCTTTCCCGCGCCTCCCTGCTTGCCGAGCTCTCCCGGCTGCGCGGCTGCTATGTCCCCTCCCGCTATGCGGTCAGCTATCACGGCGACGGCACGGTGCAGGCGGTCACTCCCCAGCCCCCGGCGCCCGCGCACGTCCCCCGCCTGTGGCCCCGCCACCTGGACGCCTGGCCCACCTGCAGCCGCCTTCTCACCCCCGACACCGAGTTTGGCCGCATGTTCCTGCTGGAGTTGTCCCGGGGCTGCGGCCGGGGCTGCCGGTTCTGCGTCGCCAGCTACTGCTACCGGCCGCCCCGCCGCCGCTCGCTCGGCTTGCTGCTCGACCTGGCGGCCCAGGGCCTGGCGCAGCGGGATACCATCGGGCTGCTGGCGGCGGCGGTCTCCGACTACCCGCAGGTGGAGCAGCTCTGCGCCGGCATCGTGGCCGCAGGGGGCAAGGTCTCGCTGGCCTCCCTGCGCGCCGACACCCTCACCCCCGGCCTCATGCGCAGCCTGCAGGCCAGCGGCGTGCGCACCCTCACCCTGGCCCCCGAGGCCGGCACCGACCGCCTGCGCCTGGGCATGGGCAAGGACATCAGCGACCAGCACTACCTGGAGGCCGCCCGCCTCGCCTACCAGCACGGCGTGCGCACGCTCAAGCTCTACTTCATGGTGGGGCTGCCCGGGGAAACCGACGAGGACGTGGACGCCATCGCCGACTTCGTGCGCCGGCTGCAGGCACAGGCGCCCTTCTCCCGGCTCACGGTGGCGGCAGGCGCCTTGGTGCCCAAGCCCGGTACCCCCTTGCAGCGGGAGGCAATGCTGGCGCCGCAGGCGGTGCGGGCCCGCCTGGCCCGCTTGCGCGCTCGCCTGGCCGGCACCCGGGGGGTTTCCTTTGCCTTCGAGGGGGCCAACTGGTCTTTCCTGCAGGGCGCCCTGGCCCGGGGCGACCGCCGCCTGGCGCCAGTAATCATGGCCGCCGCCGCCGACCCGGCCCGGGCCGGCGCCTGGAGCCGGGCCTTTGCCCAGGCCGGCCTGGACCCCGCCTGGTACGCTCTACGCGCCCGCCCACAGGACGAGTTGCTGCCCTGGCAGCACGTGGGCTAAGCCGCTCCCCGCTCCCGCATCACCCGCTCCACCCGCACCAGGTCCTCCGGCGTGTCCACCCCGATCGCGTCGTGCTCCGTTTCCGGGCAGGCGATGCGGTAGCCGTGCTCCAGCGCCCGCAGTTGCTCCAGCCGCTCCCGCTGCTCCAGGTCGGTATGCGGGAGCTGGGCGTAGGTGAGCAGGAAGTCCCGGGTGTACACGTACATGCCGATGTGCTTCCAGTACCGCCCGCCTCCCTTGGTGGACAGCCGCTGGTAGGGAATGGGGTGCCGGGAGAAGTAAAGGGCGAAATCCTGGCAGTCCACCACCACCTTCACCACGTTCGGGTCGTCAATCTCCTCCTGGTCGCTGATACGCACCCGCAGCGTGCCCATGGGAATCGTCGGGTCGGCCAGCAGGGGCGCCAGCGCCTGCTCGATGCTGGCAGGCTCGATCAGGGGCTCGTCCCCCTGGATATTGACGATAATCTCCGCCTCGGGCAGCCCCGCCGCCACCTCCGCCAGCCGGTCGGTGCCGCTGGCGTGGTCGGCCCGGGTCATCACCGCCGTGCCCCCAAAGCCCGCCACCGCCCCCTTGATGCGCTCGTCGTCGGTGGCCACCAGCACCTGCCCCAGCGAGGGCGCCTGGCAGCTCCGCTCATACACCCACTGGATCATGGGCTTGCCGGCGATCAGCGCCAGCGCCTTGCCCGGAAACCGGGTGGACGCGTACCGGGCGGGGATAATGCCCACCACTTTCATTGCTGCCTCCCGCCCGCCCTTGACTGAGAGCGGCGCGTGTTATAGATTTGTTAACGCTGTTACTCGATCCCTGGCCGGAGAACCGCCGTGGCGGATCTGGACGCCGCCCATACCGATCATGTGGCCGCCCTTTTCGCCCGCGCTCGCCAGCGCTTGCTGGCCGCTGGCCTCAGCAGCCGCAGCTCCCTCACCGCCACCCAGCACCAGGCCCTGGCCTTCCTCGCCCACCACCCCGGCTGCACCGTGGGCGAGCTGGCCGCCGGCCTCGCCGTGAGCTGCCCCGCCGCCACCAAGCTGGTGGACCGGCTGGCTGCCAAGAGCCTGGCCCAGCGCCTCCCCAGCGACAGTGACCGCCGCCAGGTGCGGGTCCAGCTCTCCTCCGTCGGCGCCCAGGCCTTGAGCCAGGTGGAGCAGGCCCGCCGGGAGATCCTGGAGGTGATCTTTGCCCACCTGCCCCGCGCCCGCCACCTGGGATTGCTGCGGGGGATGGAGGCCATGCTCAGCCGCCTGGTCGCCGACGCCGATACCGCCCTCTCGCTCTGCTTCCACTGCGGCCCGGCCCACACCGCCGACTGCCCGCTTAACCGCATCCACCGCGCCCTGGCCGGCCGCGACCTGCCCCACCAGTTATAGCCCCGCGCACACCTTCTCGGGCAGCGCCTCCCGCCCGGTGACGTGTCGCTCCCAGAAGTCGGCGAAATCCCGCCCCGTCAGCTCAAACAGCACCTGCCCCAGGTCCCCGTTGCTGTACCGGCAAAAGCGCCCGTTGAGCGCGTCCACCAGGTGAAACAGGCTGCGGAAACCGCCGCTGTAGGCCAGCACCTGGCAGCTCAGGGCATGCACCAGCAGGGCGCCCACCGTGGGCAGCCGGTCGCCGTTGAGCTCGGCAGGGGCGACAGCAAGCCCCGCGTGCTCGGCATAAGCCGCCCGCAGCCAGGTCCGCAGCTCCCGGTCCGCCTCCAGGCTGGTGCGCGCCGCCTCCACCCGGGCGCAGTATTCGGCCACCCCCTCATGTGCCCACCACTCCTGCCCGCTGGCCGGGCGGGCACACAGCCCGGTGCCGTGCAGCAGCCCGTGTGCCACCGCCAACGGCCCCCAGCTCACGCCCACCTCACACCAGCGCCCGGGCGTCATCGCCAGCCAGTCGCCCTCCCGGCTCAGCAGCACCCGCAGGCAGCCCGGGGGCAGGCTCATCCGAAAGGCCTCCCAGCGGGCGGCCTGGCGCGCCAGCTCCTGCGTCCGGGCCCCCAGCTGGTCGCTGTCGGCCTCCGGCAGGGCCGTTACCCCGAGCGAGGTGCGGCCAAAGCAGGCCTCCAGGCTTTGCAGCCCGGCGCCGGCTACCACCAGGCCGTCGGCATGCAGCACCGGCCAGCCGCCGCTCCGGACGCCAGTGGTGCAGCCCGGGGGAAACGCAGGCAGCAAGGCCTCCTCGCACGCCGCCAGCACCCCCTCCCGCAGGGCGGCACTGGCGGCGCCGTGCTGCGGGCCGGGCCGGGGTCCGGGCTCCGGCAAGGCCACCAGGTAGTCCGCGGCGCCCTGCTCCGCGCTGGCTATCCATTCCCCAGGGGCCACCTCCACTCCCCGGGCGTTGCTCACCTTCACCCGGGCCTGCGGTGCGGCCAGCCTCAGCCCCGGGGGCGCCTCCCACCACTGCAGCCCCACCTGCAAGCCGCCCCCCGCTGCCATCGCCACCTCAAACTCGGCTCGCATTACCTACCTCCTGGTTCCCCGGCCAGCCGGTAAACCACCAGCGACTGCTCCCGGTGCACCGGGCTGATCCCCAGCCGCCCCATCGTCACCTCCACCGCCGCCGCATCTGAGGTTGAAAGTAGGCCCGGGTGCAGGATCAGGTAGCGCACCCGCTCCCGGCGCAGGGAGCGCAGGCCCGCCCCGTACCGCTCCCGGGTGGCTGCCGGCCCCAGTTGCCCCACCTGGTCTGTCAGCGGCAGCCGGTGGCTGCCCTGCCCCGGCTCGGCCTGCCACAGCAGGTCACGCAGCAGCGTATTCGACCTGATGTAGGAAAATGCCTGGCCCGGCGGCCGGGAGAGCAGCCCGGCCAGGATTTTCTTTTCGTGCACCGTCTGGTAGTACATGAAAACGCCCAGGTCCCCCGACAGCGGCACCTCCAGGATGGCGAAATCCCCCGGCTCCCCTGCCAACTGGTGATACCTGGCCGGCACCGCCGCCGACCGGGTGGGGTAGGGGAGTGGCAGGAAATCCACCACCGTCAGCACCGCCAGGGCCCCGCCCAGCAGCCTGGCCCGGCCGCCCCGGCCCCACAGGTGCGCCAGGCCCGCCCCCGCCATCACCGCCAGGCACAGCATCGCCGGCAGCGCCATGCGCACGGGCACGCTCGCCGTCTTCAGCCCCGGTATCCACTGCCACAGCCAGCCGTAGGGCAGCCACACCCGCTCCCCCAGGGCCAGGGCCTGCCCTCCCCCCGCCAGCAGGCAGAGAGCCAGCCGCCCGGCCGCCCCGGAGCTCACCGGCAGGTCAAACCCATTGCCCGGCAGCCCGCCCAGCACCAGCACCAGCCAGCCCGGGAACTCCTCCCGCCCGGCCAGGTGCAAGTACGGCCCCAGGGACAGCAGCAGCAGGCCGCTGGCCGCCACCGCCCAGGGCACCATCTCCCGCCGCCGGGCCCGCCAGCCCACCAGGGCCAGCGCCACCACCCCCCAGCCCAGGTACACCGTGTGCTCGGCCACCAGGTAGTGCATCGAGCGCACCACCCGCTCCCCGACCGGCCCCGCCCAGGTGGCCAGGAAGGAGGGGATCAGCCACAGCACCGGGTCCCCCGCCAGGGAACTGCTGCGCAGCAGGGAGCGGCCGGCGTAACCCTGGGCCGCCTGCTCCCCCAGCATGGGCACCAGCAGGGGCGCCGCCACCGCCGCCCCCACCAGGGAGGTGACCGCCAGCGTCACCAGCGCCCCCCGCCGTTGCTCCCGCACCACCAGGTGCCCGGCGGCCACCAGCACCGCCAGCATGCCGCCGTAGAGAAACCCGTACCAGTCGCAATAGCCCAGCGCGCCCAGCGCCGCCCCCGCTCCCACGCCCCATTGCCAGCGCCCGCTGCGTATCCCTTTCACCAGCAGCCAGGCCAGCACCGGCATCCACTGCACCGCCACCAGGTTGGGGTGCGCCAGGGCATGGGTCATCAGGTACGGGCAGCCGGCAAACAGCCCCCCTGCCACCAGCGCCGCCCCCGGCCGCCCCGTCACCATCATCACCAGCCCGTAGGCCGCCCAGGCGTTGCCCACCAGCGAGGCCAGCAGCAGCAGGTTGTAGGTGGCCACCAGCCCCAGCGGCCCCTGCAGGGGCGCCGCCAGGGCGCTGTTTTGGGGCATCAGGGTGTGAAAGCGCAGGCTCACCCGCTGCGGCCAGAACAGGTAGTCGGTGGACATCACCGGCCACCCCTCGCTCCAGGCCTTCTTCACCCACCAGTAGTCCCAGAGGAAGACGTAGCTGTCCTCGGATAGGCCCAGGATGTCGCCCCCCGGCAGGCGCGTGGCAAAATGGGCCGCCAGCGGCCAGGTGAAGACCAGCACCATCACCAGGTAGATGCCCAGCGCCGCTGCTCCCCAGCGCCAGCGCGCCCGGGAGCCGGCCCCGGCCGGCGGCGCCGCCGGCTCCACCCAGATGGTGCCGGGGCGCTCCCCACCCTCTCGCACCACGATGGTGCCGGCCAGGTGATCGTGCCAGCCCCGCCGCTCCCGGTCCCACAAGGCCGCCGCCAGGCCCAGCTTGGCGGGGAAGCTCGCCAGCAGGTAGCAGAGCACGCGCCACACCCCCCGCCCGAGCGTCATGCGGCCGCCGGCAGCAGGGACGATGCGCAGGCCCAGGGCGGCTTTACCCAGGCTGCTCCCCCACAGGCCCCAGCCCAGGGCCATGTAGGCCAGCACTCCCGCGCTGCCGATGCCGGTGAGCAGGCCGGGCACGCGCTCCGGGCTGGCAAAGGCCGAGAGCAGCGTGGCCAGCACCAGGTGCCACACCAGCACCACCAGCACGTCCAGCGTCGAGGCAGCCGCGCGCCGCGGCAGAGGGGCTGGCTGCAGTTTTGGGCCTGGCAGGTTGGCTTGCAGTGTCGTTTGCTCCTGTGCCCTACTTCGACGGCGCCCACCGCCATGCCTGCGGCAGTACTCCCTCTCCCCCCGGGAGAGGGTGGGGGTGAGGGCCGCATCCTCCTCCGTAGGGCCGGAGCCCGCCTCCTGCCCCTCCTCCCTCTCCCCGCGCCCCTACTCCCTCTCCCCCCGGGAGAGGGTGGGGGTGAGGGCTGCATCCTCTCCCGTAGGGCATGCGCCCGCCTCCTGCCCCTCCTCCCTCTCCCCGCGCCCCTACTCCCTCTCCTTGAGTCCCTACTCCCTCTCCCCCCGGGAGAGGGTGGGGGTGAGGGCTGCATCCTCCCCCGTAGGGCCGGAGCCCACCACCTGCCCCGCCGCCCTCGCCCCGCGCCCC